>MEHZ011520608.1_pt1 | contig 36171 bp, 37 predicted proteins | sample 897221 | NCBI WGS metagenome assembly MEHZ01 (sample SAMN05514161, study PRJNA337945) | marine metagenome | isolation source: marine surface water | place: Arctic Ocean | collected 2007-12-13 | reverse complement strand
TCGTCGTTGGGATATCTGGCGGCGGTGACCGAGAACATCCGATTGGGATCCGGCATCATGCAGATCTCGGCGCGAACCCCTGCAATGACGGCAATGACAGCACTCTCGCTCGGCCAGATCAGCGGTGATCGCTTCAACCTGGGCCTGGGCGTAAGCGGACCTCAGGTCGTCGAGGGGCTACACGGCGAAGCGTTCGCTCACCCGCTTGGCCGACTGCGCGAGTACATCGACATCGTTCGTCTCGGTATCAACGGCGAGCGGATGGTCTATGACGGCAAGCATTACGTACTCCCCCGCCCTGGCGGCGAGGGCAAGGCACTGAAGTCATCGATTCCACCAAAGCCAGATATGCCTATCTATCTGGCCACGCTCGGCCCGAAGTCGTTGGAGCTGACGGGCGAACTCGCCGATGGATGGCTTGGCACCTCGTTCATACCCGAGCACGGCGATGTACTGCTTGACCCCATCCGGGCCGGGGCAGCCAAAGCCGGTCGCACGATCGAGGACATCGACATCCAGACCAATGCACAAATTGCTGTATCTGAAGATGTCGACAGCCTGATCGCGAAGTACCGCCCCGGCATGGCCTTCACCCTCGGCGGCATGGGCTCTGCCAAGACGAACTTCTATAACGCTGCGTACTCACGTGCCGGGTTCGAGGATGTCTGCGCCGAGGTCCAACGCCTATGGGTCGACGGCGATAAGGCTGCTGCCGCTGCAGCGGTGCCAGAAGAACTCGTGCTGGCGGCCTACATGATCGGGACCGAGGACATGGTCCGTGCCCGGGTGCGTGCCGCAGAAGCGGCAGGCATCAATTGCCTGCGACTTGGTGCCCAGGGCAAGACCGCCGCTGAACAGATTGCCCATCTAGAACTCTCGGTTGATCTGATTCGCTCTGCATCTAGGACCAGCTAGCGCTCTAGAGAACTTCGGACCCAACTCTGACGAACGGGTTCAAGCCGGGGCTATCGATCCAGCGCTGGCAGACATGCAGAAACTCGGCGGCTAGCTCATTTTCTGTGATTGGTTCGGCGTTCTTGTCGCAGACCAGCTACCAGTTCGGACCTATGTCATGGATGAACGACATGGGCAACGGAGCGTGGGCAGTTCGCGCAGCCATGGTTGCCGCCGGCGCGCTCATAATGTTCATGGGTTCACCGCGGTCAGCGCCACAGCTGCAGCAGCGGCGTCACTAACCCTGCGTCACTAACCGGCGGTGAATACGAACGAGCTGTCCATGTCACCTTCGATGGCATGGATATGGTCGATATACGCGTGGAAACCACCGTTGTAGTTGCCGTCTTGGCGCCGATTGTCTTGACCCTCGAAGTTGTAGTAGCCGGGTGTGCATTCGGCGTTGCGATTGGTCTTGCCGCGGTGCGAGATGACTTCTTGTACCCACCATTCTTCGGCGGCCCGGCTGACGTCGACCGTGTCGTAGTCGTTGTTGCGTACGTAGTCGATGACGTTAGCGATGTGATCGCCCTGGACCTGCAACAGGTCGGTCAGATTGAACTGGAACGACGCCTGATAGCCGCCCATGATGAACATGTTCGGATACCCCTGCGTGTGGATGCCGACGAGCGTGCGGATGCCATCGGTGTACTTCTCGTTCAGCTCAATGTCTCCTTCGCCGACGATCCGGTTGTAGATGCCGGTCTGCTGGACTTCGAAACCAGTCGCATAGATCAGCACGTCGACCTCGTACTCGACGCCGTCGAAGATCGGGCCCTTGGGGCCGATCTCGGTGATGCCCTTACCCTTCGTGTCGACCAGTTCCACGTTGGGGCGGTTGAACGTGGGCAGATAGTCGTTGTGGAAGCAGGGCCGCTTACACATCAGCATGTACCAGGGCTTCAGTGCCTCGGCGGTCTCGGCATCGTCAACAGTTTCATCGATGCGCGTGTGGATGCGCATCATGGCATCGATATTGGCGTTCTCTTGACGGCGAACCTTTTCGTCCTGGGTGATGCCCTTTAGGTCCTTGCGCTTATCGGCCTGATAGCGGAACTTGTCGATGATCTTCTGGCGACGTTTGCCCTGCCAACCTGATTCGAGCTTGTCAGCCCACGCTGGGTCGGTTTCCCAGTCGTCGCGGATGTCAATCGAGGACGGCGTGCGCTGAAACACGTGAAGCGACTTGGCGGTGGCGCCAAGATTGGGCACGATCTGTACAGCGCTCGCCCCGGTGCCGATAATGCCAACCCGCAGATCGGCGAGATTCTCGAGGTCCGCGCCGGTGAAGTCATAATCCCAGCGAGACGTATGAAACGACGTTCCCTCGAACGTCTCCATGCCCTCGATCAGAGCGAGACGGGGCTTAGCCAGCGTTCCATTGGCGCAGATCACAAACCGGGCACGCATGGTGTCACCGCGATCGGTGGTCACGTCCCACAGCTGATCTGCTTCGTTCCAGATCGTTGTCGTCACTGTTGTCTGGAACACGGCAAGGTCGTACAGGTCGTACTTTCGTGCGATCGCCTGGCAATGCGCCAAGATCTCAGACCCACCGGCATAGTGGCGAGTCGGCACGTAGTCCATCTCGTCGAGCAACGGCAGGTAGTCGTAACTCACGACATCACACGCCACACCGGGATATCGATTCCAATACCAGGTGCCGCCAACGTCAGCACCACGTTCCACGATGCGAATACTCTCGACGCCGCGCTGGCGTAGCCGAGCCGAGGTCAACAGTGCCGAGAAGCCGCCGCCGATGAAGAGAACTTCGACTTCGTCGCTAATGGGCTCACGATTGATGACGTCTTCGGCGTACGGATCCTTTTCGTAGTCCGCAAACTCGCCATCAAGAGCCCGATACATCTCGGTACCTGGGGGTCGATAGTCCAACCGGACTTCTCGCTGCTCGGCGTACTTGGACTTGATGTCGTCATAGAACTCTTGCGGTGGACGTTCAGTCGTGCCGTAATCGGAGATATCGGCATTCATCTGAAAACTCGCCGACAGGTCTTTCTTATTAGTCTTGCCCTCTGCCATTGGATCAGTCTCGCGCACCGAGTCGGTTTCACCGCACTCGAGGGATGACAGCAAATACGGGAACCCGTCTAGAGTCAACCAGATGGGGGAAGCACCAAAGCCGCTCGACGGCATCAAGGTTCTAGATTTGTCACGCGTCTTCGCCGGTCCCGTTTGTGGGCGGATCTTGAGCGATCTTGGCGCCGACGTGGTCAAGGTCGAACCACCAGAAGGTGACGTCACCCGACTGTGGGGTCGCAAGGCAGCGGGGCTCAGCACGTACTACGTGCAGCAAAATGTCGGCAAGCAGAACATCAGCATCGACCTACGCAAAGACGGTGGACCTGACCTCGTTCGCCAGCTTGTTGAACATGCCGACATCGTGATCGAGAACTTTCGGCCCGGGGTCATGGCCAAGTTTGGCCTCGATTACGAGTCTCTGAAGCAACACAAACCCGATCTCGTGATGGTGTCGATCAGTGGCTTCGGCCAAGACGGACCCGAGTCAGGGCGCGCGGCTTATGCAGCGATTCTTCACGGCGAGGCTGGTGCAATCGACGTGAGCAAGGGGGTGGCTGCTGCCCACGACGTCAGCTTCAGCGCCGCCGACGTGCTTAGCGGCATGCACGGTGTGATTGGCCTGCTCGCAGCGTTGCGAGTTCGTGATCAGACCGGCATTGGCCAACATGTGGACATTGCGATGATGGATGTGATGACCTTCTCCAGCGATGGCGCCCAGGCCATTCTGGACGACGCCGGCCATGAGCCCCGGGGTGCTCAGCTGTTCGAGGCTGCTGGCGGACCCATCCTGTTAGCTGGTGAAACCAAATGGTTTTGGCATCAGCTCAGCAAGGTCCACGGCCTGGTTGATCCTGGCTCCAAAGAACGATCGAACTTCGAGAAGAAGACCGACCGCAATGGCCTCATAACCGAATGGCTCAACAGCTTCGCTGATCGGGAATCGATGATTGCGGCACTTGACGAAGCCAATCTGGCGTGGGGCAACCTGCGCAACCTGGGCGAGGTGCTCGAGTCACCAACGCTGCAGCACCGCAACACGATCGCGACGATCGATAATCGCGACGGCGGTACCCGTCCGATTGTGCGCTCGCCGTACAAGATGAGCGCCAGCGACGCCCGGGACCCTGGCACCATTGCGATGCAAGGTGAGCACAACCACGACGTGCTCAGCGAGTGGCTCGATATGTCACTCACCGACGTCGACCAGTTGGTGTCTGACCGGGTGCTGCTTCACGACGAATGGGCCGCCGAGCTCAAGGACTAGTCAGTCACTCGCTGGAGTTCAGCCTGCTTTGGGGCGAACCAGCATTGCCAGCGCACCCAGTACGACAGCCATACCAACAGCCTGTACAGCGTTCACGCTCTCGCCGTCGAGCACCATCGCGGCCACGGCCACAGAGACAACCGGGCTGAACAGGGTCAACAACGAGACCATGGTGAGTGGCACACGGGCATGCGCCCAGTTCAACAGAAGGTGACCCGTGCCCGGTGTTGCCACCATTGCGAGCACCCACCACCATTTCCCAGGGCCTGGGTCCAGCGTTCCTGAGAACAGGGCCGCCACCGGCAGCATGACCAGCGAGCTGAATATCAGTGAGAGTCCCTGATATTCGACCGCTCCAACAGACCGGCGTGCCTTCTTCGAGTTGACGAAGTACAACGTCCAACACGCAAGTGCGCCCAGAGCGAGCAGGTCGCCACGAAGACTCCAGGACGGTGAGTCGGTTGACCCGAAGACCACCAGCCCGACGCCGCTCAGCGCGACGGCCGACAGAACGATCTCGCGACGGGTCACGACTTCGCCGAACTGCTTGGAAAAGAACAGCAGGATCGCAACTGGCTGTAGTGCAATCAACATGGTGGCGTTCGCGACCGTCGTGAGTTGTATCGCGGAGAAGAAGAACGCCAGCTGCACCCCGAAGAAGAGACCGCCGGGTGCTGCCGCTCGGAGCGCTCGCCGCTCGATACGTCCACCAAGCGCCAAGAACAAGCCGACATACAGCAAGGCAGCTAGCCATGCGCGGTGCAAGGCCAGTACCGGTCCAGCGATGTCCGAGGCCTTTGCCACAACACTGCCGATACCCATGAGGGTGACTGCTGTCAGGGTGGCTGGCACCCCGCCCCGCTCTTGCTCTATTGATGGCTCGGTCATTAGCCCTGCTCACCCTCTGACCGTTGCACCTCAGCAAGCTACAGCGAGCAGAACGCCGTGCGGCTCACAACGTCAGCTTGGCCGGCTGTTGGGAACAGACCATGATGGCCTATGCGTTTGAAAGACAAAGTAGCCATCATCACCGGTGCAGGAAGCGGAATCGGCGCCGAGAGTGCCCGCCGTTTTGTCGAAGAGGGTGCCCGCGTCCTGATCGCGGACATGCAGGATGACAAGGGGCAAGCCGTTGCCGACGAGCTCGGAGATGCCGCCGCATTCCTTCATGTGGATGTCTCCCAGGAACAACATGTAGAGGCCGCTGTTGCCGAGGCGGTGGCCCAGTGGGGCCGGCTCGACATCATGTTCAACAACGCTGGTTTTGGTGGCGCGTTAGGTTCGATCGAGACAACCACGGTCGACGATTTTGACATCACGTTCGATGTGCTGGTGAAGGGCGTCTTTCTGGGCATAAAACACGCGATCCCAGCGATGCGAGCCACCGGTGGCGGCGCCATCATAAACACTGCCTCGGTGGCTGGACTGCAGGCTGGTTACTCGCCGCATCTGTACAGCGTCGCCAAATCTGCCGTCATCCACCTAACCAAGTCCGTGGCGCTCGAGGTCGGCCAAGACAACATTCGTTGCAACTGCATTTGCCCCGGCATCATCGCCACGCCGCTAGCCGCCGGACACCCAAAGACCACAGACGAACAGCTCGACAAACTCAAACGAGGGCTTGGTAAGACACAAGTCCTGGGCCGGATTGGCGATCCCGTCGATATCGCCAATGCCGCAGTCTTCTTGGCCAGCGAGGAATCCGGCTTCATCACTGGGCACGCGCAGGTCGTCGATGGTGGTGCATACGCCGGTAAGCCGTGGGCCCGACAAGGCGACTGGATTACTTCAGATCGGCCCATCAAGATGTACCGGCCAGCAGACCGATGACCGCCCGAGACGGCACCGCCCGAACAATCGCCAAGCTTTTCGGCACGTTCCACAACATCAGCTACTACGCCCCTGAAATGAAGGCGTTCGCAGACGTCGGACTTCCCGAGTACTGGCGGGCGTACATGGCCTATCGCTCAGCGCCAATGGGACGAGTACCGGCTTCGGTCGTCGAGTCAACGTTCTACAATTTTGCGCCCGCCCATGTGCAGGCGGGGGTGCCTTCGGCGTGGGAGACGACCACCCTGGATCAGGTCTTGGCCCTTCGAGATCGGTGCATCGACCAAGCGCTTCATCGCGCACTTGGTGATGTCGACGAGGACACCTTGCTCGAAGCAAGCGACTTGGCGCTTGCGCCGATCTTGGCCTGCGAGGCGGGAGCCCGCCCATTGTTTGCCGCCCACCGGGAACTTCCCGTCCCCGAAACCCCGCTTTTGCGGCTCTGGTATGCCGCCACCCTATGGCGGGAGCACCGCGGCGACGGGCACAACATTGCCTTGGCTAGTGCCGGCATCGACGGTGTCGAGTGCCATCTCTTGCTCGCCGCTAAGGGCGTCGGCGAACAGGCGATCATCGAGAAAATTCGTGGATGGTCGTCTGCAGACTGGGATGCTGCACGATCTCGCCTCGTCGATCGATGCCTGCTGACGGCCTCCGGTGAATTCACCGACCAGGGGCGCCAGCTTCGAGACGATATCGAGTCTCACACCGACCAGCTTGCTGCACCACCTCGGTTGCTGCTCGGCGACGATTCCGGCCGCGTCATCGCTCTGCTGGACACCCTTGTAAGCGAGTTGATTAAGTCCGGAAGTGTGCCAGGGCGTTGGCCGCCACAAGTACCGCCCACGAACGCCTGATTAGGAGCGCACAAGTATGCCGAATTGACTATGACCCTCGGTGAGTAGGGGCTCTTCTCTCGTCCCCAGGGGAAAACACATGACATTCGGTAAACGCAGTGGCGTGATCTTCTAGATTATTACGCTCTTTTCGGTACTGTCCGCAACAACTGTCGACGCGCACCAAGTCGGTGAACCCACGGCGGCCACAGCATCCAGCGGGTGCGAAGGTCCGCTGCAGATCCTTGTAATCAACGACTTCCACGGCAACATCGCAACCACCTCAAGTTCGTTTGGCGCGGTAGGAAGGGCCGACTTCTTAGCCGCCAACATTCGCAAGGCCGAAGCCAGCGTTCGCAACTCGATCATTGTGTCCGCTGGTGACCTGATCGGTGCTTCGCCGCTGATCTCCGCACTGTTCCACGACGAGCCAACGATCGAGGCCATGAACCTGATGGGACTCGACCTCAACGCAGTTGGCAACCACGACTTCGATGAAGGACCAGCCGAACTAGTCCGTATGGCGAATGGCGGAACCCACCCGACCAATGCCGATCTCGACGGAACTTCGTTCGACGATGCCGACTTCGAGTTCCTGGCTGCCAATGTGCTTGACAAGAAGGGTCAGACGCTCTCTGGTCCGTTCAGCGTTCGCTATTTCGACGGTGTTCCTGTTGCCTTCAGCGCCATGACGCACCAAGGCAGGCCATCAATCGTGACCCCAAGCGGTGTCGCAGGCCTGACGTTCAAAGATGAAGTCGAGACCATCAATCTTGTCGTCCCACAGCTGACTCAGCACGGCATTCAAGCAATCGTCGTGCTGGTTCACGAAGGTGGCCGCTCACCAGCTGGCCAGAGCGACTGCAACAGTGGCTTGACTGGCGCTATTGCTGACATCACTCGCGGCCTTGGGCGACGATGACGTCTGCGCCGGTCACGCCAACGACGAGTTGGTGCGCGAAATTGACGGTAAAGGTGTCAGCATGACCGACAACCGCGGTCGACTCCTCACCGACACCGACGTCACCGTGAACACGGTCATACTCGACATGATCATCGTGGCCATCAACAATGTTCCCACCCTGCGTCAAGGCGTGACACCAGTCGCTGAAGTCACTCGTCTGATCGACAAGTACGAAGCCCTGTCATCGGGACTGTCGAACTCGATCATTGGCCGCACGACGACGTCGATCTCTCGAACCGGCAACGACGCTGGCGAGTCTGCACTTGGTGACATCATCGCCGATGCACCGTTGGTAGCCACGCCCCCCAACAACGGGGGGCGCCCACCTTGTGCTCATGAACCCGGGCGGCATCGGTGCCGACATCTCGTTTAATGCCAACGGAATCGACAAGAATGGGGAGTTCACGTTCGGCGAAGCGCTCGGCAACAGGCTGGTGACCATGACGCTCACGGGTGCCCAAATCGATGCGGTGCTTGAGCAACAATTCGGTAAGCCTGAGCCTGGCCGTGATCGGATCCTTCAGGTGTCGGCTGGCTTGGCCTACTCATGGTCCGCTGCTGCCCCCGTTAGTGAGCGGGTCGATACGTCGACCATCACCTTCAACGGCGAGCCAATCAGCGCCGACGCCACGTATCGGGTCACCGTCAACAGCTTCCTTGCTGATGGCGGTGACAACTTCTCGGTACTGCGTTCTGGCACTGACCGACTAGGTGACGAGGTCGACCTCGATGCACTCGTCATCTACTTCGGTGAGAATTCACCGATTGCACCCGGTCCACAGAATCGAATCACTCGCGCGGGCTGATTCATCTATTGGATCCAACCAGCCGCCGTTGTCAGGAGCACACACTAGGATCCGACGGTGCTGCGCTGGGCAATTCTTGGGACAGGATTCATCTCTAACACGGTGGTGGATGCAATTGCGGCGAGCGACGGCTCGCAGGTCGATCTGATCGCAAGTAGAAACCCGGACAAGCTCGCTGACTTCCAGCAGCGTCATGGCATTGCCCGAAGCAGCTCGTATGACGATGCAATTGCGGACCCCGACATAGACGTGGTGTACATCGGGCTTCCCAATCATCAACACCATCGTTTTGCAATGACCGCTTCAGAGGCTGGCAAGGCCGTGCTTTCGGAGAAGTCGCTGACGACAACGATGGACGACGCTCATGCGCTGGTTCATGCCGCACAGGCCAACGGCACCTTCTTCGTTGAAGGCCTGATGTACCTAGCGCACCCCGTGCACACGCGCTTTGTCGAATTGCTCACCGATGGACGCCTAGGCGCGCTGCGGTCCATCTCTGCTCGTTATGGCGCCGACATTTCGCATCTGGTAAACCCATCTGGAGGCGGCACCATCTACAACCTGGGGTGCTACCCCGTGTCGCTCACCCATCTGGTCGTGCAGACACAATGTGGACCCCGCGCCTTTGCCACTCGATCAGTGTCGGCAGCCGGTATCGCCAACGCCGCCGACGGAACTATCTCCGACGCCGCCCTTGCCGTCAGATTTGATGGCCAGGTCCTCGCCACCGTGCAGGCGAGTGACAACTACGGCAACACCAGCGAGTTCTCGGTAGCTGGCGATAACGGCGTAGTGCGATTCGCTACCAATCCTTGGCTCCCTATTGCTGGCGACAACATCATCATCTGGCAGCCCCACGATGGGAAACCCGAGTCGATCGTGGTGCATGACGAGCACGATGCCTTTTATCACCAGATCAAGATGGTCGAGTCACATGTCGCCGCTGGCGATACCGAAGCAACCCGTCCTTCGCCTCGGCTCAACGATTCTTTGGAAATAATGGAATTATTGACTGAGTGGGAAGCGTTGTGCCTGGCTTCGTGAGCCGGCTGATCGCGTATGGCTACTTGGAAGCTTGACCCAAAAATCACACACCTGAATCACGGCTCATTCGGTGCGACTCCTGTGGAGGTGCTGCAGCATCAAGCGGAGCTGAGAACTCAGCTCGAGGCCAACCCCGTGGACTTCTTTCAGCGCCGCTATCAGTCGTTGCTCGAAGTCTCTCGATCAGCGCTGGCCTCATTCCTGAATGCTGATGCCGCTGGGCTGGTCTTCGTGCCCAATGCCACGTATGGCGTCAACTCGGTCCTACGGTCCCTTGAACCCCGACTTCGGCCCGGTTGCGAGATCGTCATCACGACCCATACCTACAACGCGTGCCGTAACGCTGCAGCCGAGAGTGCCCAACGGGTCGGTGGTTCCCTGGTCGTAGCTGATATTCCGTTCCCGCTAAGCAGCCCCTCGCAAGCAGCCGGCGCGATACTGGACGTGATTACGCCCGACACCGCACTGGTAGTGCTTGACCATGTCACATCGGTGACAGGGCTGGTATTGCCCGTCGAAGAGATCGCCGCTGATCTTGAACCCGACGTCACCGTGCTCATCGACGGAGCCCATGCGCCGGGCATGGTCGAAGTCGATATTGGCGCCATCGGTGCATCGTTTTACACCGCCAACTGCCACAAATGGATCTGCTCGCCCAAAGGTGCCGGGTTCCTCTGGGTCGACGACTACCACCGACCCACAACGCGAGCCGCCGTCGTCAGCCATGGCTACAACGATGGTTGGCCCGGCAGCCGGTCAGCGTTTCACGCCCAGTTCGACTGGACTGGCACCGATGACCCAACAGCGCGGCTCTGTGTCGGCACCGCGTTGCAGATAATGGACGAGCATCGCCACGGTGGATGGTTCGGTGTTCGCGCCTCGAACCACGAACTCGTCCTGAAAGGTCGGGCACTGATTGCCCAGGCGCTGCAGGTCGCTCTACCGGCGCCCGACAACATGATCGGCTCCATTGCCTCGCTGCCGATCCCTGAACACCTCGCCCCTGGCATGAGTGCCTTCGACCTCGTCGAGTGGCTCCACACCGAGTGGGCAATCGAGGTCCCCATCTCTGCGTGGCCTTCGCCAGAGAGCCGAGTCTTCCGTATCTCAGCCCAGCAGTACAACAAGCTGTCTGACTACGAACGGCTGGCGTCCGCCTTCCTTTCGCTTGCGTAACAAGCAGCGCGGTCATGACGGGCTACCGTGCTGGCGTGTCGATCTCTGAACGTTCGCTGGGGTGGTTGCGGTATCTGCACCGCAAGGCCCATACGCCAGACAACTGGGACCGCGCCGGAGCGCCTCATCCGCATTGGGACGACCGTTCCGATCCGCCTATGGCGAGCTGGCATCGTTTCGACCTTGTCGACTCGTCCTATGCGATGGGCCTGATGGCGCACCGGACACCGGCATGGACCGAACCCTACGTTGCGATCCTTGATCAGCTCATCGAGCGACATACCAGCTGGTGGTCTGCGGCTGATTGGTTGACACAGTTCGGTCATGATCCGGATCAAGCCAGCTATCCCGATTCCTACCGCATGTTTATACCGAAAGAGCTGTGGGGCGAATACGACGTACCCGGCTGGACCGCCAATGGCATCGAGCCATACGGCGAGCAGATGGACCCCGTGCAGGCCGAGGGCATGTTGTTCTACCAGGGCTTCTTCTTGGTCTTGCTTGGCATCCGGTCAATGATCGACAGTAACGATCGGTGGAACGAGCCGTTCGATATGATCCGCGACGGCAACAACTCGTTCACGTGGACCCATTCACAGATCGCCGCAAACCTGAAAGATCAGTGGCTGGCAGCACCGATCGGCTGCCATTGAGAGAACACCAAAATCTGGCCATTTTGACTGGCTGGAGCTGGCCTCGGTCTGAGGCTTCACGACAACCGACACGGCACCGACTTCCACGAGCAAGCGTTTGAGCCGTGGTGGCAGTACGCCCGGCAGCATTATCTCGAACTTGACGCCGACGAGGCTCCTACCTCAACGACCCTGTACTACGACCCGGTGCTCGATGTGCACCATCGCATGCCCGTCTCGTTTGCGTCGACCACCTCGTACTACGCCGCGCCACAGGTGCCGGAGGACGCCCGCCGGTTGTTCCTGGCTGCAGCGTCGTCGATGGGGATGGACGATGAGCTCTCTGTGCCTCTGCGTCCGAGCCGCGGCTACGCCTCGTCGCTCATTCTCGCTCGCGAATGGGGACTTACCGATATCGAAGCCCGGCTGGTCGCCGCCATTGAAGAGTCGTACGAACCCACGTGGGACGACGAGACCGGCGAGTTCACCTGGGGCATGGGATTGAACGAGCGGCACCCCCGCGGTCAGTTCAACGCGTTCCTGGCCGCGGCCGAAGCTGCTGGTCCTGGCCGCTGGGAAGCACTGTCTGGCGCGCCACTCGAGCCTTGCCCGCAGATTGTGGGTGTCGACTTCCCCACCATGGCTCTTGACCGGGCTGAATGGATCGGAAGCTCGCTGTACCTTGGCCTGGCACCGCTCTATGAGGATCCCAAGGTCTACACCACGTTCCGTATCGTCGGCGTCGAACCCCGGCAATGGGACATCGCCGGTATCGATGGCGCCATGGTCGATGCAAAGCCCGACGGCGTTGTTGTCCGTGTACCACTGAAGAAGACAACTATGACGTTCACGCCTAGCAGCTACTGATCGCAGATACGCCCGAACAAACCGTGTTTTAGCTTCGTGGAGTTCGTTCCAGGTGTCGGTGCCGACTATCTGGTCGTGGCTATTTGCCACGGAAAATCAGTGCCCCGCTGAAGTCGTATGTTTCGCAGTTTGTATCGAGTTTTCGCGTCGACGGCTTTGTTGGCGTGGCGTTCGGGCCGCTCGAAGGATCTTGAGATCATCGTGTTACGTCACCAACTCGCAGTGCTGCGACGCCAGATTGACCGCCCGAATCTGAGCGCGGATGACCGGGCGTTGCTCGGCGTCATAGCCCAGGCAATGCCGCGGTCCAGGCGTGCTGGTTGGCTCGTCACACCAGACATGTTGTTGGGGTGGCACCGTCGACCAAACGCTCGCCACTGGACACATCCCTCGCGATCGCCAGGGCGGCCATCCGCCGCGGTTGAGTTAGGGCGGTTGGTACTTCGCATGGCGACAGAGAACCCAACGTCGGGTTACCGGCCAATCCACGGCGAACACCGGTCGCCAACGCTTTCGCGGAACGCTGGATTGGGCGTCTGCGCCGCGAGCTTCGCGACCACACCATCATCTGGAACCGCCGCCAACTCGAACGACCTGTAACTGACTGCACAAAGCACTACAACCAACACCGACCGCACCGCTCGCTCCAACAACAACCACCAAACGGACGACCGAAGCCGAAACGATCAGCTCCGCGCGATCGACCCATCGACCGAACTACAGGATGCAACGGCCTCATGAACGAATACCAAAACGCCGCCTAACCAGCCACGACCCAATATTTGGCACAGACAGGCATCGGTGTGAGCCTTTGACCTACCCCATCGGCCCGTTGGTCGGTCCAATCACATCGACTGGCACTCACGCCATCGTGACCTGACCCTGCACCAAGAAGTACGGCTCGTCCTGATGAGGCACCTTCTCACGGATTCCAAGAGGCACCTTCTCACGGATTCCAAGAGGCACCTTCTCACAGGGGAAGCAATCGCCCGACCTGAATTAGGATCACCCCGAAGACGAGCAGACACAGGGGAGAACGAAAATGGGCCGGTTAGAAGGCAAGATTGCGTTGATCACAGGCGGAGCGTCCGGGTTAGGCGCACAGATGGGTCGCCGCTTCACCGAAGAAGGCGCGACCGTCATCGTGAATGACCTACGAGAGTCTGACGCCGAGGCAATGGCCGCGGAGCTAGGTGCAGGTTCAATGGGCGTTGGCTTCGACGTGTCCGACTCAGCGGCGGTACAGGCTGGGTTCAAGGCCGTTGCCGAACGATTCGACCGGCTCGACATCTTGGTGAACAATGCGGGAATCGGGGTGGACTCTCCTGACGAAGAACGTGCAGAACGGGAACGAAAGACCTTTCAGCAACTCGCGGAGATCACAGCGGGCGACCCGGTTCAAACCTTTATTGATGTGACGATGCACATGCCCGACGATCGGTGGCGGCGCATGCTTGCCATCCATCTCGATGGCACCTTTTATTGCACCCGGGAAGCGCTGAAGGTCATGGCGCCGCAGATGGCAGGTTCGATCATCTCGATGGGTTCGATCATGGGCACCGCAGGTGGGGCGGGTTCACCTCATTACTGCGCCGCCAAGGCCGGCATTTTAGGCTTCACTCGCTCGGTCGCCAGGGAAGTCGTAGCTCGCGGAATCCGGGTGAATGCGATCGCCCCCGGATTCATCGACACGCCGATGACAGCGCCCTTCGGCGCAACCCGGTCACTGATCGAAGCAGCGACGCCGATGCGACGATTCGGCGTGCCCGACGACATCGCATGGGCTGCCGTCTACTTAGCTTCAGACGAAGCGCAGTTCATGACTGGCCAGGTGATCTCGCCTAACGGCGGCTACCACATGAGCCAGTAATAGATCGCTACCTCGACGATGACGGTATTGCTTCAGCAGACCCTCTTCGTGCCGAACCCCACGTCAGCGGGCAATGACACGCCCGGTTGCCGCCATCAGACGTTCGGTTTCGGTTGCATCAGCGGGTGCTTCGGTCGCCGCTCCGAAGAGACCCATCGCGCGGGTGCCGTCGGTACACGCGCCTGCTACCACCGCAGAAATTGCTGGGATCGCGTCAGGTGAGAACTCGACGGTTCGGCCCAGTGACACGCTCAAGTCCCAGGCATGACCCAATGCGTCCATGATGGGGAAAGGGATAACCGCTGACCCAGCCATGTCACCAAACGGCGTTGCCTGAATGGCTTCGAGCACTCCATCAGCGCTCCATGCAGCGACAGCCCGCTCAGCAGCGTCGCGCACGATCGGGGCAAGATCTCCTTGGTAGGGCACCGCTCCCATTACGGTCTCGACCGACACGATTTCTTCGCCAGTCACAATTCCCACCCACAACAACTGGGAATTTGCTGCATGGCTTGCCATCTGGCGAATTGTCCACGGCTCACAGTTGGTGGCCATCTCCATCTCTGACTCATCGAGTGCCGCCACCACCTTCTGCAACTCGCCAACGGCGACCTTGAGTATTCCGACCTGATCCACGATGTCTCCCCTTGTGCGTCTTGCTTGGCACAGAGTAGTCGTATTTCACCCCAGGGGTCCGTGGAAGCTCGCAAGTCGGCTCAGGGTCGACCTACCCGTCAGCTGACTATTTCATGGTGGCGCTGCGCCAGAAGCGAGGTGGCGACAGGCGCGCTGCGGTAGTGACACGTCAACCCGAGTACCGCTGCCCTGAGGAGGTCAGGGGTCCGCCTGGGCGGTAGTCGCCCACATTGCGGGCCACGATTCCAATCAGATTCTCGACGCCAAGCACCGAGCCAATTCCGATGGAAATAGCCGTGCCGGGACCGGGCCGGTGCATGAACGAACTGTTGCGGTCCATCTCACGGACTGTGCGCATCTGCCAGCCCGACTGTCGTTCACTGCGACATCGATGTCTTTTCCAGCCAGCGATGCGGCGCCCACCCGGCATCTCGACCCCGTCGTCGTCGTTCCTTTGCGATGACAAGCCAGCAACAGTCAGAGAACCATGTGTTTGCGCTGCATGGCCAAGCAGTACATCGACTTCGAACCCAAAGGTAAGGGCCCGTTCTGTCTTGCGTTACGACAACGTTGGGATTCTCAACAAGGTAAGCCTGAGATGTCAGCCACTATCGGCCTGGCCGACAATCAGGCGCAAAACGTTTGCGACATGGGCTGAATCCTTGGTCCCTGCGCCCATACCCACACTATCGATCGTCATCGGCGGCATTGGGCCCCACTGATCAACCAGTTCTACAAGCAGCGCAGCACCGGTGGGTGTCGTGCTCTCGTATGGGGCCGGGCCTGCCTGCACCGCGCTCACGCCCTTCATGAGCTGAAGGACTGCCGGAACAGGTACCGGGATTGGGCCGTGGGCGCCTCTTGTCTGGCCGCTACCAAGGCTCAGTTTTGAGCAGTGAACTACGTCAAGCCCTAGGTGGTGCATGCCAGCGCAGGATGCAACGACATCGGCGATGGAGTCCAATGCGCCGACCTCGTGGAAGTGCACGGCGTCGATCGGCATCTGGTGAACAGCCGCCTCAGCGAGGGCCAAGCGTTCGAACACGGCGATGGCTGTTGTGCGGATTGGTTCATCGAGCCGCTGAAAGAGTTCGACGATCTCGGGCAGATGGCGCAGCGTGCGGGTCTCGGGGACCTCGACGTGCATCTTGGTGGCGCCCAGGCCTCCTCGTTGCACAGGCTCAGCTCGCAGTGTGATGCCCAGGTCGAACGGGTCAAGGCTGGACTGCAGCACCGTGAGCGGCACCTCAGCGCTGGCCAGAGCGCCCAGCATCATGTCGCCGCTGGCGCCTGCTCCCCCATCGAACCAGGCAATGGTCATACCTCGGGCCCAAACAGACTCAACATCCGGATGGCAGCGCATGCCGCGCCGAAGCCGTTGTCGATGTTCATCACGGCCACACCTTGGGCGCAGCTAGCAAGGGCGCTGTTCAACGCGGTGGTGCCACCGGTCGCCACGCCGTAGCCGACCGACGTTGGTACCGCAATGATTGGCGATCCAACCAGACCGCCTAGTACCGAGACGATGGCAGCATCCATACCGGCAACAGCGATGACGATGTCCGCAGCTCTGATCTCATCCAAGCGGGCTTCGAGTCGCCAAATGCCTGCGACACCTACGTCGACAATCATTTTTGTTTCCACGCCGCTGAACTCGAGTGTCCGCGCTGCCTCTGCGGCAACACGCTGATCAGAGGTGCCGGCAGCCACCACAACAACCTGCCCGCGCCGAGCTGGCAGTGAGCCGTACCCCATCGCTGTTTGGCTGACGAAGTCGTAGTTCATGTTCGAACGAACAGCATCCGGAAGAGCGTCAAACCGTTCTTGGCTCAGCCGCGTGAACAACACCGGCTCTGACCGTGCAGTCAGCTCTTCGGCGATAGCGAGCAGCTGAAACTCTGTCTTTGCGGAACATAGAACGGCTTCGGGCATACCGATCCGTTCCATCCGCTGGTCATCGTGCTGGTGCATATCGCCGACTCAGGAGACCCTCAGGAATGAGCGCCCGGCACGGTAGTCATCCTCGTCCAGTACCACTGACTGGAGCCCAGGTTCGATCGACGTCATAGCTGTGCGAACTGCAGCGACGATGCTGTTGTCGACCAGGTGCCTATCATCGGCCATGACTTCGATATGCACAGCCTCGTCACGGATACGACAGCGCACGATGCCAATGCCGGTCAGCTGGGTCACCAAGGCTTCGCCCGCTTCGACGGCCTGGAGCCGGGCAGCGGTGACCCGCGTGCCGGTGTAAAGACGGCTCGCTAGGCAGGGTGACGCTGGCAGGTCAGCCTCGGCAAGCCCGAGGTCGCGCGCAGCCGTTCGCACCTCGCTCTTGGCCCAGCCTGACTCGATATATGGATGGTGCACTGCTTGTTCGGCGGCAGCGATCAGACCAGGGCGATACTCGCCAAGGTCATCAGTGTTGGCGCCACTAAGGATGACGGCATCGGGCCCGGCTAGTTGGGTTTCTTGCAACATCGCTATCGCACCGTAGAGGTTCGATTTGCAGTAATAGCAACGATCAGCAGGGTTCGAGAGATACCGCTCGTCGTCGAACTCGTTGGACCGCACGAGCTCAAGATTCCAGCCTTCACGCTCGGCGAAGGCCACCACACGTGCAGTGCCCGGTCCAGGCACTGCGGGGGTCACCGTATGGGCAACGATGGTCTGTTCGGGCGCCGCTCGATGAGCCAAGGTGGCCAGCACCAAGCTATCGATCCCGCCGCTGCAGGCAACGATCCGCGATGGATACAACGAGAGCGTCTCGAGCAGCTTGCTGTGTTGATCCGTCATGTAGGAAGCGCCTCCTTGCGAGTCGCCACCATAGCGATATTTGGACTAGGTGAGTACGTCGGCCAGCACGTCAAGACAGCGATCCAAGTCGGCATCGTCGATGATCAGCGGCGGGCAGAATGCCAGGCTGTCGCCGATGGGTCGAAAGATCACGCCCTTGTCGAGCGCAGCGTCGCGACAGGCAATGGTGTGCTCGGGTGTGGTGCCTTCGGGCAGCTGCGCTGACCACAGGGCTCCGACGCCGCGGTAGCCAGACAATGTTCCGTCACTGACCATGGCGGCAAGGCCGCCCGAGAACTTGACGTCGATTTCCTTGGCCCGCTGAATCAGGCCTTCGCGTTCGATGATGTCCAGGTTCACCAGGCCTGCGACCGCTGACGCGGGATGGCCGCTGTAGGTAAAGCCGTGGCGGAAGTAGAAGTCGGGATCGGATTCGAACAGGTCGCAGATCTCTCGGCTTACGATCACGCCGCCAAGCGGTTGGTAGCCACTGGTGACGCCTTTGGCAAAGGTCATGAGGTCAGGCTTGACGCCATAGGTCTGTGCGGCGAACCACTCGCCGGTTCGTCCAAAGCCACAGATGACCTCGTCAAATACCAGCAAGGCGCCGGCCTTGTCACACAACTCGCGCAGCCGACGCATGTACTCCTCGGTTGGTGGCCATACGCCGCCAGCGCCCTGCACCGGCTCGCTGAAGACACCGGCGATGCGGTCTCCGTGTTCGGCGAAGACGCGGGCAGCCGACTCAATGTCGTCGGGGTCGATCTCGATGATGTGTGGCAACAGGTCACCCCAGCCTTCGCGGTTCGCGGCGATTCCCTGCAGCGAGGTTCCGGCTCCGGCGATGCCGTGATATCCCCGTGTTCGAGTGAGGATGATCTGACGATCGGGCTCGCCCTTGAGTTGGGCCACCTGGCGAGTCAGCTTGAACGCGGTGTCGACCGCTTCAGAGCCAGAGCAGCACATGAACACCCGAGATCCTTCGAGTGGCGACAGGTCACTAATTCGTTCAGCTAGCTCTTCAGGGGCGGCGTGTGACCATGGGTCGAACACGTTGTACGCAATGGTGCTGAGCTGTTTGTGCACGGCATCCGCGATCTCTGTGCGGCCGTGGCCAACCTGGCAGAGCCACAGGCTGCCCATGCCGTCGATGTACTCGTTGCCCTCGGTGTCCCAAACCCGAACGCCTTCGCCACGGACAAGTTCTCGGAACTTCTCCTTGTCTTTGGCTGGCTTGGCGTACGGGTGCAGCAGTTTCGGTTTCATTGTTGGGCTCCTAGCTGACAGTTTTGTGAGTCTTATGAGACGGAATTGTTGAGAATCATCAGGGTCTTGAGATCACTATGGAACTCGAGTGCGTGGTCGCCGCCCTCGCGGCCGATGCCGCTGATACCGGTGCCACCAAATGGTGCCGTGAGATCTCGCACCAGGAAAGTGTTCACCCAAACAAGGCCACAGCGCAAGGCCCGGCCGACGCGGTCTGCTCGTTCAGCCGATGTGGTGAACACCAAAGCCGACAATCCATAGGGCGTGCTGTTGGCTAACTCGATCGCTTCGGCTTCGTCGCCGAAGGTTTGGAAGGTCAGTACCGGGCCGAATATCTCACGCTGCACGACCTCGCTTTTGTTTGATGCTGGTTCGATCAGCGTGGGTTCATAATGCAGCGAATCAGCGCTGGGCTGGCCACCTCGCACAATCGTGTCACCATTGGCGCGGGCTCGCTCGACGAAGCCATGCACAGCAGCACGGTGTTCGGGGTGCACCATGGGCGCAAGGTCGGTAGCGGCATCTCGACTGTCGCCAAGCACCAGTGCATCAACATGGTCGTGGAACTTGGTCAGGAAGTCATCACGAATCGACTCTTCGACGAGCAGCCGAGTACCAGCCAAACAAACCTGTCCCGAGTCATCGAATTGCCAGGCCGCTCGATGGGCTGCGGCGTCCATGTCGGCATCGGCGAACACGATAAGTGGACCCTTACCACCAAGTTCGGCCGTGAACGGCACCAGGTTCTCGGCCGCGTCGTGGCCAATATGGCGTGCCGTCTCCGGAGAACCGGTGAAAGTGATTCGGCGGACGCGATCGTCGGAGACCAGCGCTGCGCCAACCTCGTCTCCGATGCCTTGCACCAGGTTGTAGGCGCCCGGTGGGAATCCGGCTTCGATGGTTAGTTCAGCAAGAAGGGCAGCACTTAAGGGTGACCACTCGGCTGGTTTATGGATGATGCTGTTGCCCGCTGCGAGTGCTGGTGCAAGCTTCCACGTGCTGAGCATGAAAGGAGCATTCCACGGCGTGATGACCACCGCAGGCCCGGCAGGCATGCGCTGCACAACGTGTTTCTGGTTCTTGGCGTCCCACGCTCGTTCTTCGTGCTCCACGATCAGATCGGCATAGGTGCGGAAGTTCAGTGCGCCACGAGCGACAAGGCGCAGCTTCATCGACTCGTACAGGAATCCCATGTCGAGCGACTCGACCATGGCGATCTCTTCGTTGCGAGCCTCGATCAGATCGGCAAGCCGATGGAGTATTTCGGCACGTTCGACTACAGCGAGGCCCGACCAGGCAGTGAAGCCCTCGACCGCAGCGCTGACCGCAGCTTTTGCGGTCGACGCGTCACCACGTGCTACCTGAGCAAGCGGCCCGGCATCCCAATCCAACGGCGAATTCGTTGCAAACGTGGACGCGCTGCCGACCCATTGGCCACCAATCAAATGGTCAACAGGAACGTCGACGTCTCCCACCTGGGTGCGGCGACCATTACTCGTCATCAACGGTGCTCTCGTAGTGCTTCGCTCCGGGACCCATTGGTGATCGGATGCCGCGGAATTCCCAGTCGCCGCCCTGGGCCGTCGACATCACTTCTTCGCTGTCACTGGGCTGAGCGCCAACGTCGGTTCGCATAGGTGTTGGTCCGCTCACAATAGTGTTGCTCAGTGTTCCCAAACCTTCGACCTCGACTTGGACCACATCGCCGGGGTACACGGTGCGTGAATTTGCGGGCGTGCCCGAGAGCAAGATGTCACCAGGCACAAGGGTGATAGATCGAGCAATGTCGGCCACCAGGTAGTGCATGTCCCATTGCATCTCGTCGGTGTTGCCGTCTTGTTTGACCTCGCCGTTCACGATGGTGCGAATCTGCTTGCCACGGAAGTCCCAGTCGGTCACCAGGCCCGGGCCGACTGGACACAAGGTGTCGCTGCCCTTGACGCGTAGCATCGAACCAGCGTCGGTGTCTCGAAAGTCATGTAGTCCATAGTCATTCGAGACGCTGTAGCCAGCGATGTAGTCGCCGGCATCGGCTGGAGCGACGTTGCGGCACGTCTTGCCGATGATGATCGCGATCTCGCCTTCGTAGTTGAGCCATTCGCAGCCTTCTGGCCGAACAACGTCGGCACCATGTCCACAGAGCGCGCTGACAGGCTTCTGGAAGTACGTCGGGGCCGCGGGCAGCTTTGTCATGAACTCGTCGACCCGGCTCGAGTAGTTCAGGTGCACACAAATAATCTTCGAAGGTGTGCTCGGCGGCAGGTGAATGGCCTGGTCTGCTCCGACGCGACGACCGTCATCGGCTATGAGTTCTGATCCCTCGACGCGTACAAGCGTTGGATAACCATCCATTAGGACGTGTCGTTGTTCAGCCATTCGTTCGCTCCTCAGCACTCGTCTCGACGTGCCATTCGTTAGCAGCCGGCGTTACCGAGTAGTTTGGTACCTAACGACTTTCTATGCAAGAACCAGATCAGCAAATCAACACAGCCCTAAGCAGCGCAGACCTCCATAACCCTGCCGAGAAGATGCTCGATGCCGAGCGCGACGTCCAAGCTCGTCTTGGCGACCGGCCGATCGACTTCGAGGCCAATCGTGCCATCTCAAACATCTATCGAGCCGCCGCGTCGGTGCGCCGCCAAGCCGAACGGGGTCTGCTGAAGGACTATGGGTTGAGCTGGGGCGGATTCACCATCTTGTGGGTGTTGTGGGTGTGGGGCGAGATGGAAACCGCCAGCCTGGCAACCGAGTGCGACCTGGCCAAGGGCACGCTCACCGGCATGCTGACCACTCTGGAGAAACGCGATCTGGTGGAACGGAGCCGCTCCAAAACTGATGGTCGCCGTGTTCTTGTAAGTGCCACCGGCACTGGTGTGGACATGATCGACGAACTGTTCCCCAAATTCAATCAGCTCGAAACCGGGCTGGTGTCAGGACTCTCGAACGATGAGAGTATGGAGTTGTCGCGCCTGCTCCGTCTTGTTATCACCAACTCGTCACCAACCGAGGACTGATACAGCAGCGCTCATCACCCAGAGCCTTGAATCGTTCGGTACCGAACGATTAGGCTACGGCTATGGCTGAGCTCCAAGGTTTGATGTACCCACGGACACCAACAGGCGCAGGCAGCGTCCTGCCGTCGCCGCCATGGCACTACAGCGGCGAGATGCTCACGATCGAGTTCCGCACCGATCCGTCACGAGTCGCCGAGCTACTGCCGGACGGACTGACTCTGGCCGACGACGATCCAGGCGCCGTCGCCATCATCTGGGCCGATTGGCAAAGCTGCAGCAACAACTTCGATGAGCTCTTGGATCCCGCTCGTTCGCAATACAAAGAAGTCTTCGTCGTCGTCCGTTGTCAGTACCAGGGTCAGACCTACAGCCGCGCCGCCTACATCTGGGTGGACAAGGACTTCGCCATGGCTCGAGGTCATATCCAGGGGTATCCAAAGAAGATGTCTGAGATCTGGATGACTCGCCCGATCACGATCGGCAAGGCCGGCCCTCGGCTTGAACCTGGCGGCCGGTTCGGCGCCACGCTCAGCACCTGGGGTCGCCGAGTAGCCGATGCCCGGTTCACGATCACCGGCACTGCCGAGTCAGCCGGGTTTGTCAACGGACATCCCATGCTGCATAGTCGCCAGATGCCTGCCATTGAGATGGATGGCCGAGAATCTCTCGACGAACTAGTGACTATGCGAGGATTCGACGTCGAACTCGGGCCGGTGTTCAGCGGCGATGTCGAACTCGACATCTTCGACAACCCCACAGAAGAGCTCAGCCGCTTCCGCGACATCGAGATAATTGGTGGTTTCTACCGCCAGGTTGGCAACTCGATGGCCGGAGGAACCACCGTGGCCGCCAAGCCCAATCCAATGGCGGAGGGGACCAACTCATGACCGGTTCGTTCCCAACACGGTCCTACGTCGACAACTACCTCGCCGACCTGGGACCTGACGACGCCGACATCACCAGTCATGACACCTATACCCACGGCGTGCCGCACGCGACCTTTGATCGGTTACGAGCCGAGAGCCCAGTGTTTTGGACCGAGGAGGCTGACGGCTCGGGCTTCTGGTCAATCTTGCGCTACGACGATGCCCTAGCCGTAAGCCGAGACGTCGCCAGCTTCACCTCTTCCAAAGGCATCCGTCTTGAAGAAATGGACGAGGAAGAGACCCAGGCCCGGCTCACCATGATGGAGCTCGACCCGCCTGAGCACACTCGCTATCGCCGTTTGGTCAGCAAGGGCTTCACCCGCCGCTCGGTCGAGTCATACGAAGAACAGATCCGCGAGCTTGCTGTCGAGGTGATCGAAGCAGCACTCGAACAAGACGAGTTCGATTTTGTGCACGCCATTGCCGAAGAACTCCCCATGCGCATGCTGGGAAAGTTGTTGGGTACCAGTGACGACGACGGCCGCAAGCTCGTCGCCTGGGGCGATGCCCTACTCGGCAACACCGACCCTGATTTCACCGACTTCCCCGTCGACCTGACCGACACCGATCAGTTCCGCATGGTGCCGTTTCGCAGCCCAGCATCAATCCAGATCTTTCAGTACGCACAAGAACAAGCCGAGGATCGACGAGCATGCCCTCGGAACGACGTGATCTCACAGCTCTTGGCGCCGACCATCGACGGCGAGCCCTTGACGGACCTGGAGTTCAACAACTTCTTCACCCTGCTGGTTGCTGCTGGTAACGACACAACTCGCTACACGATGACTCATGCCATGCACACACTCATACATCACCCACAGCTGTGGGACTCTTGGAAGGCCAACCCTGATCTAACGCCCACGGCGGTCGAAGAAGTGCTGCGCACCAGTTCTGTGACTATGCACTTTCGGCGCACAGCCACTCGCGACATTGAGATGCGAGGCCAGCAGATCAAGGCTGGCGACAAGGTCGCGATTTGGTTCAATGCTGCGAACCATGACCCTGAAGCGTTCGAGAACCCGTACCGATATGACCTAACCCGCGCCCATAACGACCACATGGCCTTCGGCCGCAACGGCCCGCACCTGTGTCTCGGTGCATGGCTGGCGCGCATGGAGATTCGCCTGGTGTTCCAAGAACTGATGAAGCGGGTTGACCGCTTCGAACCAGCCGGTGATGTCGCCAGGCTTCGATCAAACTTCATCGCAGGCATCAAACGCCTGCCCGTCAAAGTCGCGTAGGGAGCAGCAAAATGGGTGAAATAGTGGGCGCGGCTTTTGTATCGCACGTGCCGCCTTTGGTTCTTCCTGAAGCGATTCGGCGAGAACTCAACGGCGGCGAAGACACCAGCCTGTTCGCGGGTTTGCATCTTCTGCGGGAAGACAAGCTTGCGCCGCTCAAAGCCGACACCGTGGTTGTCATCGACACACACTGGTTCACCACCATCGAACACATCGTTGCCAGTCACGACCGCCGTCAGGGTCTGTACACATCTGAAGAGTTGCCGCGGGGAATGTCACAGATGCCATACGACTTTCCTGGTGATCCCGAACTGGCCGCGGCCTGGGAGTCCGCGGCCGAAGGTGCCGATAACACGTGGATCACCGCTATCGACGACCCGTATTTGCCGGTCCACTACCCCACCATCAACCTGCTCCCGTTCCTGCAAGGCGATGAGAAGTGGGTTTCGGCTGGGGTATGCCAAACTGCAGATGAGCATGACTTCATGCTCTTTGGCCAGCTGCTCGCCCAGGCAATTGAACAGCTCGATCGTCGAGTCGTGATCCTGGCTAGTGGTGGCTTAAGCCACAAATTCTGGTCACTTCGCGAGTTCCGAGACCACGAAGGGGCCGATCCCGATCTGCATCTGAGCTCACCCGAAGCCGCCGCTGCTGACCGAACAGTCATCGCCAAGATGCTCCGTGGCGACCACGCTGGAATCTTGGACTTTCTACCCGAGTTCCGGTGCCATTCACCCGAAGGTTTTTTCGGGCACTACCTGACGATGATCGGTGCCCTAGGCGGTCGCGCCTGCACCGCAACCGGCACCCAGTTCGGGGAGTACGAAGCCGTTGCCGGCACCGGCCAGGCTCACATCTGGTTCGATCTCTAAAAACTCCACGCAGAGGCCTCTACTCAATGACAGCCGTTGACGGGCGGTGCTTTGTTTCGAGCCCGTCCAGCCACGACGGACCACGAGCCTTTTTCCGTGCCCGGCGGCGGCGAGAATGACGAACGGTGAACCAGGCGCTGCCCACAAGAAGCGGGATGCTGACGATATGTAGCACGGTCCAGACGACCATCCAGCAGCCGCCGATCTCTGATCGATCCGTTATTGCTAGTTCGGCGTCACCAGAAAAGAACTGGAAATAGCCCCTAGTGGCGACGTCGACCACACCATCTTGTACCGATGCGTTGAAGCGAATCACGCCGCCGGTGACAAGCGACAACGTGAGTACGACCAATGTGCTCGCGCTAAACCATGAGAAGCTATAGATCACGCGAACGCTGAACCACGCGCCACCGAACAGTGTCAGAACCGCTGCCGCATCACCCAACAACGCGTGAAGCGCGGCAACACCGGTTGATTCGGCAGAGCTCTGGATGTCGCTGAGGCCAACCACATATCCCCGTAGAGCGGTGCTTGGTTCGTGGTAGACAAGCTGCCATATCCCGGTGATGGTCAGGCCAAGCGTTATGCCCAAGGCCACCCAGCCAATGACATAGAGAACGTTGCGCTCGCCTTCGTGGATATGGCCCAAGTCCATCGGACTAAGTTACTCCAACGCTGTACGGCCACCAGACCGATTTGGGGCGCCGGCGGAGCAGCCAATCTGCCACCACATCTGGGTTCTCCCGAAGAACCCAGATTTCACGGCCCTCAAAGTCATTGTAATTGCAACGATATGGCCGTCTCAGTAGCGACACGACCGCCGATTTCACATATTCATTCGTCTCAAAACGTGCTTTCCGAGACCACCGGCCTTATCGTTGCGCCGTAGACGGTCAGTTGGACCGGCTCAAAAAGAAGGTAATAACATGCAAGGCACAGTAAAGTTTTTTAACAACGAGAAGGGCTTCGGCTTCATCTCACGCGAGGGTGGCGACGACGTTTTTGTCCACTACTCCAATATCGCCGGTGAGGGCTTTGCTTCTCTCGACGAGGGGCAAGCAGTCGAATTCGACGTTGCACCCGGCCGCAAGGGCGAAGAAGCACAGAACGTACGCCCTATCTGATTTCAGCTAGTTCGTTGAAAGAGCCGTCGTCCCCTCGGGGGCGGCGGCTCTTTCGCTTTTTCTGCTCTCTTGTTACCTAGTCTCGAGGCAGGTACCCGCCACGACCTTGGGGAAGACGCATATCCAGGATGCGGCTGGCGACGACGGTGCGCAGAATTCCAGCGGTGCCCCCGCCAATGGTGAACATACGGACGTCTCGGTACATACGCTCGAGCGGGTTACGTCGGCTGTAGCCCGCAGCCCCATGCAGTTGCAAAGCGTCGCTGACCACTTCGATGGCCGCCTCAGCGGTGAAGATCTTGGCCTGGGCTGCCATTGCAGGATCAGGGAACGGCGAGTTGTTTGGCCCGTGGGACTCGGCGGCCCGCCAGGTCAGGCTGCGGGCGGCTTCGAGCTTGACCGACATGTCGGCCAAGCTCCACTGCACACCCTGGAACTCGGCGATGGGGCGATCGAATTGCTCACGATCTTTCACAAAGTCGAGCGCCAACTCATAGGCACCCTGAGCAATACCTAGACCCACGGTTCCGGCTCCGACCCGCTGCGCGTTGTAGGCGTTCATCAGGTCGCCGAAGCCACGCTTGAAGCCCGACGGCGGCATGACCACCATCTCCGGACCCACAACCATGTCTTCGAAGATGACCTCCATCTCAGGGATAGCACGCAGACCCATGGTGGGTTCACGGCGGCCGAAGGTCAGTCCTGGGGTCTCATCGCGGATGGCCAGGAAACCGCCAATGCCTTCTTCGTTACCTTGCTCATCGAAGACTCGAGCGAAGATCAGGTGCATACGCGACACGGTGCCACCAGTGATCCAGTGCTTCATGCCATTGATCACGTACTCGTCGCCCCGGCGATCTGCACGTGTCGTCATCATCGACGCAGAGCTACCAGCACCAGGCTCGGTGATGCAGATCGCTGGCTTATCACCAGCCAACACCAGATCGGCCGCCAGCTTCTTTTGCTCGTCGGTTCCGTATGCCATGACCGCCGAGATGGCGCCCATGTTGCACTCGACAGCGATGCGGCCAGTTACACCACATACCTTGGCCATCTCTTCCACCACCAGGACCGCGTCCAGGAAGGACCGGCCAGGGCCCCCAAACTCAGCGGGCACGGTCATGCCGGTGAACCCGGCGTCGCGTAAGGCCTCGACATTGGCCCATGGGTACTCCTGGGCCTCGTCCACCTCCGCGGCTCGAGGCGCAATCACCTCTTGGGCTAGCTCGCGAGCATGGGCTTGGAGCTTTAGTTGGTCGTCGGTCAGATGCCAGCTCATTGTTATGTGATGTCCACTTCTGTTAGCTCAGGTAATGATCGTTACGGGGAGATGTTCGATGCCGTTCACGAAGTTTGATGGCACGAACAGTGGGTCGCCAATCTCTAGCGACAGGTTTCTCATGACGAGTTCTTCAATCAGGATGGCGACCTCCAGGCGGGCAAGCGAGGCACCCAGGCAGAAGTGGGCGCCTCCCCCGCCGAAGGCGACATGGGCTGGCACCTGAGGCCGGTCGGCAACAAACTTTTGTGCATCGGGAAATTGTGATTCGTCAAAGTTTGCAGCGGCGTACCACATGACGATCTTGTCGCCTTTGTGCAGCTCTGTGCCGCCAAGCATCGTGTCGGTCGTGACCGTGCGCCTGAAATACAGGATCGGCGACGAATATCGAATGACTTCGTCGGTAAGCGAAGGCAACAGTGATGGATCCTGGCGGGCCCGGTCAAATTGGTCAGCAAAGTCAACCATGTGCATGGCCAGGTGGGCCATCGACGAACGAGTGGTCTCGTTGCCAGCAAAGATCATGAGTCGGAAGAAGTTGGCGAACTCTTCGTCGCTGAGCTGTTCGCCATCGACATCAGCCTGGATCAATTTGGTGATCAGATCGTCGGCTGGATTCGCTCGTCGTTCATCGCCAAGGCGCAGCGCGTACTCACTCATGCCAAACGCAGCCGGACTGTTAAAGGGCAGCAACCGCAGCTCAGTGGTATTGCCATACGCGGCCGGGTCCAGAGTTTCATTGCCGGTCCCAGCGACAAGATGGTCCGAGAGCTCAACCATCAATTCATGGTCCTTCTCCGGGACTCCCATGAGATCACAGATCACACCAATGGGGATAGGGGCTGCAATCATTTGGACCCAGTCCCCTCCGCCGGCCAACTCGAATGCGTCGACGCAGGTGCGAACTCGCTGGCGAATCGCTATCTCGTACTGCTGCACATGTCGAGGGGTGAACGCTGAACTGACCAACCGGCGCAATCGAGTGTGAATCGGCGGGTCGAGATCAATCATTGAGGCCCGCGCGTCGAGTGCGTCCTCGTCGATGTCATAGATCTGGATATGACCTACCGCCGACGAGAAGGTGCTGGTATCACGTGAGACCGTAACGAGCTCTTGATGACGCGTAACCGACCAAAAGCCGCTGCGATCGCCAGGAGCGGCATCGGTCCAGGTCAGGCCGTTGGCTGCTCGCATCTGGGCGAACGTGTCGTGAGGGATACCAGCGGCAAAAGTCTCTGGGTCGTGCAAGTCGGCTGACGCCCAATTGACCGGGGTGGTGTTCGCTACGGGGTTCGTCATAGGACCGAGATAGCGCTCGCTGGGCACCGGTCGACTACTACTGCAGCTCGCTCGGCCGCCAGGGCTCCACCGCCGAGAACCTCGGCAAGGTTGGTGTCTTCGTTGATCAGGAAGATCGTTTCCTCAAGCATCTCGCACATACCGCTGCCAATGCACTTGTTGGTGTCGACGACCAGCACGACACATTCGCTGTCCTCTGTGCTTTTGTTCTGTTCGTCTTGGTTCGGATTGGGCTCGTTCATATCAGCGCACCGGTTCCATGTCGACTGACAGAATGCCGTGCACGAAGTTCGACGGGGAACGGACAATCTCGCCGCGTTGTCGCAGGCCCAGACTGCGAGATGCCATCTCGTCGAACAGTGCAGAGATCTCCAGCCGGGCAAGAAAGGCGCCGAGACAAAAGTGCGGGCCTCCGCCGCCAAACGAGAACTGGTTGCCGCCACCGCGGCCAACATTAAAGCTAAACGGGTCATCGAATACCGTTTCGTCCCGGTTGGCCGAGGCGTACCACATGACGACCTTCTGATTCGCAGATATGGCTGTACCTGCCAGCTCGGTGTCGACGGTGGCTGTGCGCCGCATATGCAGGATTGGCGTCGCCCAGCGCAGAACTTCGTCAGTCGCTGTGTCTAGCAGCGAACGGTCATCGCACAGACGCTGCAGCTGATCGGGATGATCCGCGAATGCCACTGCGCCATGGCTGAGCGCCGTTCGAGTTGTCTCGTTGCCGGCAAAGACCAGCAGGTGGAAGAGATTGCGGAACTCACTGGCCGAAAGCTTCTCGCCATCGGCCTCGGCCTGAACGAGCATGGTGACCATGTCGTCTTGGGGCTCGTTACGGCGAAGGTCAGCGAGACGAGCGCCGTATTCGAACATCGCATGGCTGGCGGGGCTATTGAACGGCAGCAGGGCTAACTCGGTGGTATTGCCAAAGGCGTCCGGTGCCAACGACTGTTCACCACCCGTGCCTTCGACAAGATAGTTCGAGAGTTCGACAAGGTAGTCAGCGTCTTCGACCGGCACACCTAATACCGCCAGGATCACTCGGATGGGCAGCGGCGCTGCGACCAAGTCCACCCAGTCGCCTCCTTCGTTGGCCTCAAAATTGTCCAACACGTCGGACACAACCGAACGAGTCAGGTCTTCCCACCGCCGGATGTTCTTTGGCGTGAAGACGCTGCTGATAAGCCGGCGGAGCCGGGTGTGGTCCGGAGCGTCGGTGTCGATCAGTGACCGGCGGGCCTCGAGAGCATCGGCTTCAAGATCCCAAAGATTTGTATGGCCGAGCGCGGAGGAAAAGGTCTCAGCGTTCTTCGACACTTCCTTGATATCGCGATGGCGAGTAACAGCCCAGAAGCCTGCGCTGTCGTCGTCGCCGTAGGGATGCCATGCAATGCCGGGCTGGGCACGCAGCGCAGCGAACCGGTCGTGCGGGATGCCATCTAGATACAGGCTTGAATCGGTGACGTTTTGCGAACTTTCGATCACAGCTGTCATGTCAGCTGAACTCCAGATAACGGTCGCGTTCCCAGTCATTCACATCGTCAACAGCAGCATTTTCAGCGGCATGTATGACCTCGGCTGCTGCCATGGACACATAGCTCGCCGAGAACATCTCACCCAGCACAGAGCTGAGCTCGCTGCCGCGGAACGCTTGGATCGCATCGTCGAGTGTGTTTGCGAGTGCCACACAATCGCCGGGGTTGGTGTACATGTCGCCCTCGCTCATCGGGCCAGGGTCAAGATCATTGGTGATGCCGTCGGCGCCTGCCGCAAGCAGCCCAGCGATGATCAGGTACGGATTTGCATCGGCACCTGCGGCCCGGAACTCGACCCTGTTCGCAGCTGAACCTGCTTCGGTGATACACCGAGCAAGAACCGTTCGGTTGTCCAGACCCCAATGAATGTGCGTCGGTGCGAACGTGTAGGGATCAATGCGACGAGGCCCATTCGCTGTCGGAGCACCAAGCAAGCCAAGTGCCGGTGCATGCTTGAGCAGTCCTGCCAACCAGTTACTCATCGTTTCGTTAGGAGCACCGTCGGAACTAGCAAAGACATTGCCCTCGCTCGACTTCAGGCTGGTATGCACATGCATGCCAGAGCCCCCTTGATCCATCCAGGGTTTAGGCATGAACGTTGCCCGCAGGCCGTATTGCACGGCGACCTGTTTGACGATCGACCGGAACAGAACGGTGTCGTCAGCAGTTCTGAGCGCATCGTTATAGGCGACATTGATTTCTATCTGCCCAGGGCTGTATTCGGCATTCGAGGACTCGACGTCCATGCCAGCACCAATCAGAGCAGCACGCATTGCTGCAAGTACATCCTCGAGTTCAAGTGCATCGGTTAACGAGCTGTATTGGATGTGTTCCTGCACCCGTGACCAGTCAGGATTACACAGATAGAACTCGAGCTCGGTTGCTACCACCGGGTCAAGACCCATGTCGGTGCAGGTGGCGATCTGCGCTTTGAGGATGGCCCGAGGTGAAAGCGGGTGCGGGCTGCCTTGCGAGTCCAATACATCAGCGAAGACAATCGCATAGCCAGGACGATGAGTCAGGATGCGACCGGTACTGACATCGGCATACAGATGACAGTCGAGAAAACCGCTGTCCATGTTTATGAACTCGTTGTCGGGAAGACCGTTCTGAATGTCCATCACGAAAATGGCATCGGCCATTCCGCTTGCAGATTTGTGTGTCGTTGCAAAGAAACGATCGACCGGGACCCGCTTGCCTCGGAGGTGGCCGTAGGTGTCGGGTGTGGCGATCTCCACGGTGTGTACACCATGCGCTTCGCACATCTCGTTGAATTCTTCGAGTGTCAGACCCATTGGGTCACTCCCCTTGTAGATCAGGATGTTGTGAGGACAATTCGTCCTCGAGTTTGCCCGGCGCGGAGCCGGTCGTGTGCATCTTGAGCAGCCGACAGCGGCAGCACATCAACCTCGCGTACCAGGCTGGGTTCGCGGCGGACGCAGGCCAGCAGGTCGTCGAGTTCGGCTCGGCTGCCCCACACGCTCGACATAAACCGGGCCTCGTGTGGCACAGCGCCGAAGCCGAATGGGATTCGACCCATGCCGAGGCCCACGACGATGACAAGCCCTTGGCGAGCGACATGATGGGTGGCATTGATCAACGTCGGCTCATTGCCGATGAAATCGATGACCACATCGGCTGGACCAGCATCTCCTAAATCGTCGGCATGAACTGCCTCATGGGCTCCGAGTGTGATGGCTGCGTCCAGCTTGTCAGCGGCGATGTCGACCGCCGTCACATGGGCATCGGTGAGTAGCCGCAGATAACTCAAAGCATATTGGCCTAGACCGCCAGCACCGATGACGGTGGCCCGAGCGTTGTGGCCTTGAGCACGTACGTCTTGAAGGCTGTGTTGCACCGCTCGCCAGGCGGTCAGGCCGCCGCATGCCAAGGGCGCCGACGCGATGGGATCTAACCCATCAAGAGGCGCAAGGTAACGACGATGTTTAACCAGCATGCGATCGGCGTAACCGCCGTTGGTAAAGAGCCCGGCTTCGGTCGCATCCGCGCACATCATTTCGAGGCCTCGGTCACATTGGACACACGAGCGACAGCCCCACGGGGCATAGACCATGACCGGTCCAAGCTCGGCATGCACGCCAGTGACTTCGTGACCGAGCACCATCGGCAGAGGGCTGGGGAAGACCCCTTCCACCACATGCAGGTCTGAATGGCAGACGCCACACGCAGTCACCTCGATCAGCTCGCCATCTCCGCGAACGAGGGGTTCTGCGTAGTCCTGGACGAACGTCAGCGGTTCATTCGCTGCGGTTGCGAGTACAGCGCGCATATTCAGTCGTTCTCGCTCACCGTTAGAGCGCCATGCCAAGCAGCAGAGCGAGCACCTTGTAGAACCGCATAATTTGCTCTCCGAGAATTTGTCGTGCCGGACCTTCAAAAGGACGCCGTACATCCTCTACGATCATCGACACTAGCAAAGTAGTTCGGTAGCTAACGAAAAGGGACCTCGTCATGGAAAACCTTGCGACGGCGCACTCTACAAAACGTGCCTTGGTCATCGCTCATGAACCTGACGGGCCAGCCCGCCAGATCGAGATCCGCCTGGTTCAGCGAGGCTTCATTGTCGATACTCACATCGTGACCCATGACTACGACGCGCCCAACGTGGCGACACCGTGGCCGGACTTCGATGAGTACGACCTCATCCTGCCGATGGGCTCGGTGCGATCACTTACCCGCAAGGCTGAAATAGACAGCTGGATCCACGAAGAACTCCGGCTCCTGCGCCACGCTCACGACGCCGGAACACCCATGCTTGGTGTCTGTTTCGGCGGACAACTGCTGGCTGACGCGTTGGGTGGCTCGGTCGAGGTCGCACCGGAAACCGAACTTGGTTGGTTCACCATCGACGCAGTCGCCGGGACCGACAACCCGGCGGGTCCCGGCCCTTGGAAGGAGTGGCACCATGACCGTTTCACGCCCCCGGTCGAGGCTCAGGTGCTCGCCCAAAACAACAATGCCACCCAGCTATTCCGACTCGGGACGACAGTCGGGACCCAGTTCCACCCCGAGGTAGACGTCAGGCACCTGAAGGCGTGGCTCGGCGCCTCTGAAGACGAATACTTGGCCGAACACGGCGTAACCCGTGAACAGATTTTGGCCGATATAACCAAACACGAAGCCCGTAACATCATCCAGTGCCACGATTTTGTGGACTGGTTTCTTGACGATGTGGCATTCCCCGTCTCAGCCGGCACCCAGGAGCCTTCCGCATGACCCCGTCATTATCCAACCAGCGCCCACTAATTGGATTGACAGGCCGCCGCAAGAAGGCCGGCCAGATCGTTGGCACACCTGACATCCTGCAAGACCTCGACGGCGATTGGTACTACGCCGACTATGCAAGAGGCGTATTCGAAGCGGGCGGTCTGCCGGTCAACCTGCCGCTCGACGTAGACCCAGCGCTCTTCGCCGATCGACTCGACGGCATCCTGCTGTCTGGAGGCGCGGACATCGACGCTGCTCACTATGGAGCATCCAACGGCGACGACGACGACCCAGCAGAACACGAACGTGACGCATTCGAACTTTCCTTGTTCATTGCAGCCAGCGAACAAGAACTGCCCATCCTGGGAATCTGCCGCGGCCTACAGCTCGTCAACATCGCCAGCGGTGGCACGCTGCACCAGCATGTGCCTGTGCACGCCGGCTTCAGTCAGCCCCCGTCAACGCTGCTCCACGATGTCGACTTCGCACCCGACTCTGTGCTGGCATCGATTTATGACTCGGGGCATCAGGTCAACTCGCTTCACCACCAGACCGTCGACAAACTCGGCAGCGGCCTGCGTATGACGGCGTCACATGACGGCAGCGTCGAGGGCATCGAACACGAGTCGTTACCCATCGTCGCAGTCCAGTGGCATCCCGAGATGCTGCCAACCCGGGCGAGCGATCCCGTTTTCAGCTGGCTCATCTCCGCCGCGTCCTGACCTGAGCTGGCTGCGTGTTGCACTAGAGGCCGTCTCTGCAAGCTCAGGCTAATTGACGGCCGAGCCAGTTGTTCATGTCCTTGCGGGCCTGGCGAGCCACGGCTGCACCAGGAGCGAAACCCTCGAAACCGTGGGGTGCGCCCGGATACACGTGGAGTTCCACTTCCACTCCTGCATGGTTCAGCCTCATGGCATAATTGATGTCTTCATCGGCGAACCCATCGAGGGTGCCAACCATGATGTAAGTAGGTGGCAACCCGGCGAGATCCCCGGCCCTGGCCGGCGCCGCATAGTACGGAATCTCTTCGCCTCCGAACAGGTCGCCGAGGTATGACTTCCAACCGAACTCGTTCGATTCCGGATTCCATATCGGCACATCAAGATTGGCCGTGACCGACGTCTGAGTATCGTCAATCATTGGGTAGATCAGCAGTTGGTAGTCGATTTCGAACTCGCCCCGATCTCGAACCAACAGGGCCAGTGCTGCGGCCATGCCACCGCCTGCACTCGGTCCGCCGATACCAATTCGGTCGGTGTCGATTCCTAACTCGGACCCGTTTTCTTTTAGCCAGGAAAGCCCGGCGTAGCAGTCTTCGAGCCCCGCGGGGTACCGATGCTCGGGACCAAGCCGGTATTCGACGCAGGCGCCGATGAGACCAAACCGTGGCGCCCAGCGATCGAATCGTAAGTCGTCTTGTTCCGGCGAACCTGCGACGTAGCCGCCGCCGTGCATCCAGAACAGCCCAGGGACCGCCGTGCTGTTGTGCTCGCCGGCCGGTTGATGAATCCGCAGCCGGAGATCCGGATTGTCCTCTGGCCCCGGCACCGTTCGGTCGCTGCGGGTCACATCATTGGATAGGACAACTTGTTGTGCGAGCAACAGGCGGGCGCTACGGGCCGCCTCTAACGTTGCGGCCCCAATGACGCCCCTATCGGGCTGAGCGTCAAGGATCGCCTTGACTTGGGGATCGAAGTACGGGCCAACGGCCTTGTTTCTGGTCTGTTGTTCAGACATCACCGCTCCAATCGACGTTGTGGTCGACGATAGGACTGGTCAGGAGATTCGCCAAAATCAACGGAAGACAGCGTCCATCGATCAAATTGATGAGCGGCCGTAAGAAAGACGCCGGTCCGTCGGAACGTCCCACAATTTGGTCGCTGCGACCTCACGAACAGTTCCACCCCAGTTCCTTGTGTGTAGTGCCTGCGCTGCGAATCAGTGACTACAGACTCCGATGACCATGCCGGTGGTGACCAAACGTTTGAGCCGCAGCCGTCAACTATCAGTCTTTCCGACTTCGCCCAAGATTCCGACGTCGGTTCCAAATCGTCGCTGCGGAGCCGAGATTTTTTCGCACTTGGGTGCCGTCCGGTACTGTCCAATTATCGCATTTTTGGTTTCAAGACCCAGGAAGTTACTCCCCATGTACTCCATCGATAATTTTGTTGATCGGCTCGTTTGATGGAGGCGATCGATGATCAACTCGTAGGGCTCTTCGACGGGCTCCAGGTGCTCGAGATCGGCCAGTTCGTGGCTGCGCCGGTCGCCGGCGAACTGTTTGCCCACGGCGGTGCCGATGTCGTCAAGCTCGAGCCCGTGTCGGGCGACCTCACCAGGAAGATCGATCCGCTGCGAACCGCGGACGGCTCGGCTTGGGGCGAAGGGCGCCAATATGTCGTCAAGTCGCGGGGGAAGCGGGCGATACCAGTCGATCTGTCCTCGACCGAGGGCCTCGAGATCGCACGCTCCCTAGCGCTGAGGGCCGATGTCTTGATCACCAACCTTCGTCCGGGCACAGCCAAGCGGCTCGGGCTCGACTTCGAGACGTTGACCAAGGAGAATCCCAAACTGGTGTTCGGTGAGATCAATGGATTCGGCGATTCCGGTCCGCTCGCTCAGCGACCGAGCCTGGACCTGATCGCTCAATCGTGGACGGGCTTGCGGCT
>MEHZ011653950.1_pt1 | contig 36228 bp, 43 predicted proteins | sample 897221 | NCBI WGS metagenome assembly MEHZ01 (sample SAMN05514161, study PRJNA337945) | marine metagenome | isolation source: marine surface water | place: Arctic Ocean | collected 2007-12-13 | reverse complement strand
GTTCTTAGATTTTTAAATACCACTATAAACTGGAAAGTAGGTGTTGGTTCACCCTCAAATGATAAATTTACTATATATGATTCAACAAATGATATAACACATTTAATAGCTGAAAACAATTCACTTAGACCATTAATTGGAATAGGAACAAATAACCCATTAAATTCAGTAGTATTAGATATAGGAGGACCTATGAGAGTATCAGGTTCTTATGTAACCCCATTTAAAACCATATCAACAGCACAAGATTATTCATGGACAAGTACTCAAATTGAAGGTGGATTTCTAATATTAGATGCAACAGGATCAAGTGGTGATGGATATGACGGAAATGGTTTTATTAATATAAGTAGAAGTTTAATTATTTTAAATGATACAACAAATGGTGGTGTAACATATGGTACGTGTGATATAACAGATTGGGTTGATAATGCTCAAATAGGACAACAATTAGAAATAGCCATTGTTGGAGATGGAACAGATACCCAAACACAAAATGGAATTCAATTACAATATTTTGCAGGAGCAGGTGCTAGAGTACCTGGTTCAACTTGTGTAATTAATGGTGGACATACTAAAACATTAGGTACAGCATTTACTTACTCATCATCAGTTTATAATGCTCCAAGTAAATATGTAGGTGGAAGTTTAAAATTATTAAAATCAAATGATGCTGGTACTAGTGTGAATCAAATTAAAGCATGGGGTACAGCAATGATGACATCAGGTTCAGTTGCACGAGCAATTGAATTAGGATAATCTTACAGAAAAGAATTAATATGTATAACGGAATAAAAAAAAATCAAAGTTTATGGAAAAGAAAATTTTAACACAAGAAGAAGTTTCTGGATTAAAAGATCTAAAACAACAATATAGAGATCTTACAGAAACTGCAGGCATTGTAGAAATGCAAAGTTTAAATTTAGAATTAAAAAAAGAACAAATTAAAGAAAAATTAAAAAGTTTACAACAAGAAGAAATAAAATTAGCCAAAGCTTTAGAAGATAAATATGGCAATGGAGAAATTTCTTTAGAAACTGGTGAATTTTTACCAAGTAAATAAACTTTTGAAAAAATTTAGTATATTTATCATAAAAATAACATAAAATGGCAGAAACATTAATTTCCCCAGGAGTATTAGCAAGAGAAAATGATCAATCTCAAATTACTTCACAACCAATACAAGCCGGAGCAGCTATTGTTGGTCCTACTGTATTAGGTAAAAAAGGAGTTCCAAAACTAGTAACTAGTTACTCAGAGTTCCTAGCTAATTTTGGTAGCACTTTTTCAAGTGGTTCAGATCAATTCACTTATTTTACTTCGGTATCAGCATATAATTATTTTAATAATGGAGGAACTTCATTACTAGTAGATAGAGTAAATTCAGGATCATTTAGTCCTGCAGTTTCAACACTAGTTCCAGCTGTAGAAGCAGAAAGTGGTAATTTATTAGTTGGTGGAAGTCTTTTAACTGAATTAACAAGTGGTGGATCAGGTGGTACAGCAGGTACTTTTGCCGATAAAGATTTAGCTACTGTAACTGGTACTGGATCAGGAGGTAAAGTTGATATTGTAACATCTACTTCTCTTGGAAAATTATTAACAACTGCAGATGCTTTATTACCAGAAATTAATGCAGGTACTAACCCAACAGATTGTGGTACAGCAGTTTATACAGATGTTATCATAACACAAGGTTCAACAGTATCAGGTAAAGCAACAGTAACGGTAACAGGAACAACAGCTCCAACTATAACAGGTATTACAGTTACTACCCCAGGAACAGGATATGTAGCTGGAGGAATTACAATAGCAGAAGGGTTATTAGGAACTGGACAATTAATAACAGCTCAAGATGTATTATCTATTAGTGCCCTATCAGGTGGTACTACATTAGGTAATGTAGTAGGACCATTTACAATTGCACAAACAGGAGCAGTTACAGGTGGTTCACAACAAACAGGATTAGGTGCTACTATAACAGTAACAGGTGATGGAGCAGGTGCTTTATCAGCAGTTTCAGTTGCAAATATTGGAACTAATTATGTTACTGGTAATATTATAAAAATTACAGCAGCAGATTTATTAGCAGCTGGATTTACGTTATGTGATCAAGATTTAGATATTACATTAGCAGTTGGAAATGTCTCTAATTCTTCAGCAGTAGCAGCTACTATAACAGTAGCAGATTTATTAGTTGAAGTTTCCTCAGCTACAATAGACACAGCTGGAACAGGGTACGCAATTGGTGATCAAGTACAAGTAATAACATCAGACATAGGTAACTCAGCAGCTCCTGCATTATTTACATTAGTAAATGCTAATATAATAGATACAAATGTATTTACATTAGAAACAATTTCTGAAGGTACTATAATGAATAGTACAGGACCAGAAAATATTAATGGTGCTTTAGCTAGTGGGTCAAGAAATAACATTAGATGGGAAATACAAGCTCCAAATACAGGATCAGGAACATTTAGTTTAATTATTAGACAAGGTAATGATAATTCAAAATCAAAATCTATTTTAGAAATATTCCCTAATGTTTCATTAGATCCAAAACAATCAAACTACATAGCTAGAATTGTTGGAGATTTTACAGAAAATTTGATAGGAGCTGGAACAAATGATCCTTACATACAAACAACTGGATCATATGCAAATGGATCTAGATTTGTAAGAGTTTCATCTGTTAATTTAAAAACTCCTGATTATTTTGATAATGATGGTATTGCAAAAGCAGAATTTACAGGATCAATTCCTGGAGCAAGTAGTGGATCATTTGGAGGTGCAGATGGAGCAATAGTTTCTGCAAATCAAAATTACTACCAAGAAATTAATAATAGTGATACTCAAGGGGTTGATGCAGCATCAATTCCAGATTATACAGATGCATTTAATTTATTAGCAAATAAAGATGATTATAGATATAACATACTATCATCCCCAGGATTAGTTTATGCTAATTCAGCTCATGCTACTCCATTAAATGTAGGAGTTCAAAACGTACAAAGAAGAGGTGATGCAATATTTATTTTAGATTTAGAAAATTATTCATCAACTGTATCAGCAGCTGTTGGAACAGCAGCAAGTATAGATAACTCATATGCAGCAGCATATTGGCCATGGTTACAGCTAGCAGATCCAGATTCAAGACAGTTAGTATGGGTACCAGCTTCAACGTTAATGCCTGGAGTATATGCGTATAACGACAAGTCAGCTGAAGCATGGTTCGCTCCGGCGGGTATTAATAGAGGCGGTTTAAGTACGGTAGTTCAAGCTGAAAGAAAATTAACTCAAACTAATAGAGATAATCTTTATACAGGGAAAGTTAATCCAATAGCAACATTCCCAGGAAGGGGAGTTGTAGTATTTGGACAAAAAACATTACAATCTCAAGCATCAGCTTTAGATAGAGTAAATGTTAGAAGATTATTAATTGAACTTAAATCATACATTTCACAAGTAGCTGATAATTTAGTATTTGAACAAAATACAGCAGCAACAAGAAATGGATTTTTAGCTCAAGTAAATCCATATTTGGAGTCAGTACAACAAAGACAAGGTTTATACGCGTTTAAAGTCGTTATGGATGCTTCAAATAATGGACCCGACGTAGTCGATAGAAACCAAATGGTAGGTGCTATATACTTACAGCCAACAAAAACAGCTGAATTTATATACTTAGATTTTAATATCTTACCAACTGGAGCTTCATTCCCGTCGTAAAAACTTAAAAATTAGATATTTATAATAAAATAAAAAAGAAATAAAATGGCAGTATTAAACCCAAACGAAATATTTTTCACAGCTTTTGAACCAAAAGTAGCTAATAGATTTATAATGTATGTAGATGGAATTCCTTCTTATATAATTAAAGGTATTAGTGGAATGGGTTTTGCACAAGATGAAATCGTACTTAACCATATCAATACTTATAGAAAAGTAAAAGGTAAGTTAAGATGGAATGATATCACAATGCAATTATTCGATCCAATTACACCATCTGGAGCTCAAGCAGTAATGGAATGGACTAGATTACATCATGAATCAGTAACTGGTAGAGACGGTTATTCTGATTTTTACAAGAAAGATCTTACAATTGATGTATTAGGCCCTGTAGGTGATGTAGTTTCTGAATGGATTATTAAAGGAGCATTTATTAAAGATGCATCATTTGGAGATTATAACTGGGATGAAGATGGAACAGCGCAAAATATTGATATGACAATAGGAATGGATTACTGCGTCTTGAATTTCTAAAAAACAATCAACATACTTTTAAAAATAGCTTGGCTTACGTCAAGCTTTTTTTTATATTATATATGTATAATAAGAAATTAAGTTATAACAAATAAAATTTATATGGACCAAACACCAAAAACAACACCTCAAGTAGCAGCACCTCAAGTAGCAGCACCTCAAGCAGCACCTCAAGTAGCAGCAGCAGCTCCAAAATTTAAATTCCCATCAGAAACTGTAGATTTACCTTCTAAAGGGATAGTGTATCCATCCACTTCTCCATTTTCATCAGGAAAAGTAGAAATGAAATACATGACTGCTAGGGAAGAAGATATTATTACAAATAATGCCTACATTCAAAAAGGACAAGTTATAGATAAATTATTAGAAGCGTTAGTAGTAACTCCTGGAGCAGATATTGCTGATTTAATAGTAGGTGATAAAAATGCATTATTAGTAGCATCTCGTGTATTAGGGTATGGTTCAATTTATAAATTTGAATATATGGGTGAAGATCATGAAGTTGATTTAGCTACTTTAGAAAACAAACCATTTAATGAGTCATTATTTACTAAAGGTATAAATAAATTCCATTTTCAAACTCCTACTGGAGACAATTTAATTGAATTTCAATTAATGACTGATAAAACAGAAAAATTGGTAAATGCTGAATTAAAAGGTTTAAGAAAACTAAACAAAGCAGTAAATCCAGAAATGTCTACAAGAATGAAACATATGATTATTTCAGTAGATGGAAACCCAGATAAAAAAGACGTTAGAGAATTTGTAGACAATTATTTCTTAGCAAGAGATGCAAAAGCTCTTCGAGACTACATTGTCGAAATTCAACCCGATGTCGATTTTTCATTCGATCGGGAAAAGCCAAATGGTGATATAGAAGAAATTGACATTCCAATAGGTGCCAACTTTTTTTTCCCTGACGCATAATCAAGCAGTAGAATATAGACAAAACTTATTTAATCAAATCCACGAAATTGTTTTTCATGGGAATGGGGGTTATGACTGGCATACGGTATATGAAATGCCTATATGGTTAAGAAATTTTACTTATAAAAAAATATCAGATCATTTTGAAGCTCAAAATAAAGCACAAAGTGGTACGTCTACTAATGATTTAGAAAAAGGAAGAGAGATTTTAAAACAAGCTCAAAGAAGTGATCCCGCAAATGCCCAAAAGGATAAATACATAGAAAAATTTTCTAAACCATCACAAAAAGTAAAAATACCAGATTTTGTTACTACTAAGGCTAAAAAAGCATAATTTAGTAATATTTATAACAAAATAACCGGCTAATGTCAAAAGCATCAGAAATAAGAGAATTAAACAAGCAGTTAGAAGCACTTGAAAAAAAATACAAGGAATTAAATAGAATTTCTCCTTTTCAAGGGAAAGATGCTAAAGAAGTAGCAAAACAATATGGCTCTGTAAATAAAGCAATGAAGGAAGTTGCAACTTCTTTTACGGGCATTAGGGCTGACATCTTAGAAATGGACTCTGGATTAGATGGTTTAAAGTCTATATTTGCAGACATTGGTAAAGAATTAGGGGATATGGATAATCCTTTAAAAGCAGCAACTAAATCATTCAAAAAATTAAGAAACTTTGCTGAAGATTTATCTGATATACAATATGATATATCTTCATCTTCAATGAAAGAAACTAAATCTTTAAAAACTAAAGTAAATTTAGAATTTAATAGATTAAAACGACAAAAAGCAGCTTTACAAAACCAATTACAAAGTAGTAACTTAACTGCAAAAGAAAGAGATGCTACTATAGAATTAATTGAATTAGCATCTGATAAGGAAAAAGCAATGGAAGGTCAAGTTGGATATCAATCTGACTTTAACAAAGCTTTAAATACAACCCTTAAACGCCAAAAAAGAATTAGTAATGCTACTGGTTTAACAGGAAAAGCAATAAAAGGATTAAGTGGATTTGCAGAAAAGATAGGTTTTGGTGATATGGGTGATGATCTTGATGACATACAATCGCAAATGAAAGATCAAGCTGTTACTTTAACAGATAATGGTAAAAAGGCAGCAGGTTTAGGAGGACAGTTTAAAATAATGGGTACTGGATTAAAAGGTTTAGGTAAATCTTTAGCTTCAGCTTTAACAGATCCTCTTGTTATTGTAACTATGATAGTAAAAGCTGTTAAATTTTTATTTAAAATATTTACATCAACTTTAGATAAAGTTAATAAAGTAGGACAAGCCTTTGGGGTAGCAGGAAAAAATGCTGAATTTTTAAAAAATCAAATTACCGCAGCTGGGGATGCATCTGGAAATGTTTTTTACTTTACTGAAGAATTAATAGAAGCTCAAAAAGAATTAAATAATGTAGCTGGAGTAACTTTAAAATTTAATGAAGCTAATGCAAAATCTTTTCAAGATTTAACTTTATACGCTGGTTATAGTGCAGAGCAAATAAAAGCATTAACAAAATTATCCTATGAGGCAGGAGTTCCTTTAATGGAGATGGAAAATGCTGTGGTAGGTACATTAAATGCAGCTAATGATGCAACTGGTATTTATATAGATCAAAATGCTATATTTAACCAATTACAGGGTGCTAGTGCAAGTGTAAGATTTAATATTAAAGGTGGAACTGAAGGTTTAGTAAAAGCAGCACATACTGCAGCTAGGTTAGGAACTACAATGGATGAAATAGCTGCAGCTTCTAAAACACATTTAGATTTTGAGTCTTCAATAGCTAAAGAAATTGAAGCAGAAATGTTTCTCCAAAAAGATTTAAGTTTAGATAAATTAAGACATGCAGTAGCAACAGGAGACACAGCTACTATGGCAGCAGAACAATTAAGACTTGTTACAGAGAATAAAAAAGCACTTGAGGGTAATGTATTTGCTCAAGAAGCATTTTCTGGTTTATTAGGAATATCTCAGGATAAACTAACTGAAATGATGTTAGGTGAGAAAAAGTTAGCAAATATTAAAAAAGATCAATTAAAGACTGAAAAAGCTTCAGGTAAAGAAATGTCTGATCAAGGTAAAGAAGCAGTTCTATTTGATAGAAGTATGCAAAGTGCTGTAAAGCAATTAAAGACTGCTTTAGAACCTATAGCTAAAAAAATAGGTCCTGTTATATTAAACATGGTTCAAGCAATAGGTCCTATAATTGAAAAAGTATTAACTTTCTTAGGAGGCCCATATGGAAAAATAATGATGGGATTAGCAGCAGGATTTTTAGCTATTAAGGGTGCTGTAGCTATAGTAAGTAAAGTTAAAAGTTTCTTTGGAAAAGGTTTTGCGGCATTTGGAAAAAGAGGTTCAAATCCTTTTAACCCTATGTTTGTAGAAGATGCTACTGGAAGTGGTGGTGGTGGCGGCGGCGGCGGTGGCGGCGGCGGAGGTGGAAGTCGTGGAAATAGAAATATAAAAACAGGTACTGATAAAAGAGGACGTAAATTTAATTATGATAAAAAAACTGGTAGAAGAGTAAAAACCCCAACTGGTGGTGGTGGAAGAAGAGGAGGCGGAAGAAGAAGAGGTAGAGGTAGAGGTAGAGGACTAGCGGGTTTACTACTAGCTGGAGGGGGAATGATGTTGGCAAATTCATTAATGTCAGGTGGAGGTGAAAATAGTGAAGGTGTAGATGAATATGGAAACCCAATTGAAGGTGGAGGTGGAATGAGTACAAATGCTATGGTTGGTGGCGGAATGATGGGTGTTAGTGGAATGGATATGGGTTTAATGGGTGCTGAAGTAGGAGCAGATGCATTAACTGGGAATATGGGTAATAAAACAAAACCAAAACCAAAACCAAAACCAAAACCAAAACCAAAACCAAAAGCAAGTAAAGGATTTTTTAGTAATCTATATGATGGGGCAAAAAATATGGCTAGCAATGCCTACTCAGGAGCAAAAGGAATGGCTAGCAGTGCCTACTCAGGAGTTAGTAATGCCTATCAAGGAGCAAAAGGAATGGCTAGTAATGCCTATCAAGGAGCAAAAGGAATGGCTAGTAATGCTTATCAAGGAGCAAAAGGAATGGCTAGTAGCGCTTATCAAGGAGCAAAAGGAATGATGCCTGATTTTGTTGGGCAGTCTAAAAAATGGTTAGGATCTAAAATGGGTAGCATTTTTCCAACCTTAATTAAAAAAGTAAAAGATCCTTTAAAGTCAGTTTTAAGTAAAATCCCATTTATAGGAGCTATTATGGAGATGTTATTTACAGGAATGGATGTAAATTCAATTGCTAAATCTAAAGATATGTCTCCATCTGAAATGTATGGGGAGATGGGTTCATCTATAATAAGTGGTGGTATGGGATTAGTTGGTGGTTCTTTAGCAGCTGCTGGGGTTTCATCTTTACAGGCAGTAGGAATACCTGGATGGTTACTTTCAGGTGCAGCTTATATGGGAGGTGATTATTTAGGTAGAATGTTAGGAGATGCAATATCAGATTATGTAGGAGGACCGGCATTAGGAAAATCAATATTTGATTTATTTTACTCAGATTCTCCAAAAGGGGGAGATGGGGAAGTCGCTATGTTAGCAAAAGGAGGTATAGTAAATCAAGCAACTCCTGCAATTATAGGAGAAGCAGGGCCAGAAGCAGTTATACCTTTAACTAAATTTTATGAAAAAATAGATGAACTAATAAAAGTTGTAAAACAGCAAGGAACAGTTTATTTAGATGGAGTTAAAGTAGGAGAAGTATTAGCTTTACAATCATCAGCAATGTAGATAAGGTATTGTAATCTTCCTAAATAGGTTAATATTTATAATAAAACCAATAAAAATTTAAATTATGGCAAATTCATTATTAAACAAATTCGATTCAAATGGTTCACTTTTAGGTGTACCTGTTTCACCTGCAGATGGAACTATGAATGATGACATTAGTGTTCAAGGTCTTTCAAGATTACATAACCAATATTCAAATATAGGTGATCCAAATCTAACAGCACCAGCATATAATAATATGGGAGCAGCAGCTATGGGGTATTCAAATCCAAACCCATCATCATTAGGTCAAAGGACGCAACTTTATCAAGAACCATCATCAAGATATAAACAAAACGCACCAGAAAACAGGTCATTTTAAATACTAGCAAATGCCTTTAATAACTTCTACTACAGCTCTTAATAAACTGAAGTGGGGTAACGATAGATTTAATTCTGGTATGGGAAATGGTAGTAACCAACCTTATATTAGGACTGATATTCCAGGGGTTAATTTAAATAATCCTAACCCTACACTTTTTAATGATGGCGCTGATTTTCTTCAATCATCTAATTTTCAGGATGGGGGAGATCTTCCTGCAAAAACAGGAATTGACTTCTTAATCAGAAATGGGTTTAAAGCTCCAGCAGATGCTTTAACTGATGTTAGTAGACTTTTTAAAATGTTTACAGATTTAAAATCACCTAATGGTCTTTTATTTACAGCAGCTCAAAATATATTATCTCGAACAGCTGTAAAAACAGAAGCATCTTATGGAATTGGGTATGGTGGAGTTAAACCACCAAATTTTATAACAGGTGAAGGTGGAGGAGCTTTAAATGAAGGTATTTATACTCCTTTAAGTACAATAGCTCAAGCAGGTGTAGGTTTTACAGGTACACATTTAAATTTAATGGGTTTAGACCCAACTTCACCTATGTCAGGGGTTGTAGAAGGTGGATTATTTCCTAATGCAGGTTTAACTCGTTATAGTGAAGTAATTAAAGCAAAAAATGCACCAGCTGCATTTGCTGAAAGAGAAATAAAACAAACCGTAAAAGTAAAAAATCCTGATTATTCAATTTTTAGTGCAGAACCTTTAATATTAGGGAGTGAAGGACAAAACAACCCGATAGTACCTGAATTTATAGAAAAAGAAGTAACAACATTTGTACCTAACGATCAAGGTGATTTTGATAATAGGTTAACTAAACTTTTAAGTAATAAAATAAATATAGGAACAAATGATGTTAATATTATATCATATACAGGGGGACCAGGTTCAATATTAGGTATAGGAAGTACAAATATTAGATTCGCAGATCAAAGAACAGGTATAAATAATTCTTTATTTACTTCAGACCCAGCTTATTTTAAAGGAGGACCTAGTGCTACAAAAGATAAATTTAACAGAAGTCCAGAATCAAAAGATTATATTTCAAAATTAGGAGCATCTTTATGGGCTCAAAAAACTTTTAGGGATGAAGAAGATAGAGAATCTATAATTGGTTATAACACAAATGAACAAATTGAAGCTGAAAATACAAAACAATCAACAATAAGACCAGCAGCTTTAACATTGGGTGCTTCTTCATTTTTTACAGCTACTCCTAGTACAGTACCAAATGATTATTCTATTTTTTTAAGACCAAATACTCCTACTTCATTAATAAATAAAACTAATATTTTTTATATTGGGGCCTCTGCAAAATTTACTCAAGCCTTTTCAAATGATGACCTTTATGTTGAGCTTAATGTTGATAGTGACGGAGCAATACAGGGGTGGGAAAATAATGTATATAAAAACAATCTAGTTAGTGTAGGTGTTAATGAAGGAGGTAAACAATGGGCTAATAATACTTGGACATTCACACAACTACAAATTAACTCCCAAGAGTTATATAGAATAAATCCAAGAGTACAAGATTTTAGAAAAAGAATAATTGAAGATGCTGGTATTACTGAATCAAGTGTATTATCACTAGCTCCAGATTATGTTACTAAAGCAGCAAATTCAAGAATTAATAGAGGTGATCCTGGAAAATCTTTTAAAAATGTATTTAATTATGGTTTACCTGCTACACAAACAGCAGCTTTAGATAAACTAACGGCAATGCCCATGTACGAAAGTGCAGGACCTAATACAAATTTTGCTATTAATGATTTTTGTAAATTTAGAATAGCAGCTATAAGCAATGAACCTGACGCAAATGGTAAAGCTGTTTATATGCACTTTAGAGCATTTATAGATTCATTTACTGATTCATATAATGCAGGGTGGGACCCAGTAAAATATTCTGGTAGAGGTGAAAGTTTATATAATTATACAGGGTTTGAAAGAAGCATAAATTTATCATTTACTTGTTTTGCTCAATCAAAAGCAGAACTTATCCCTATGTATAAAAAATTAAATTATTTAGCATCAACATTAGCTCCTGATTATACAGCAGCTGGGTTTATGAGAGGAAATATAGTAAGATTAACAATGGGGGGCTATTTATATGAACAACCTGGATTTATATCTTCATTAACCTATGATATTCCCCAAGAAGCTCCTTGGGAAATAGCTATCAATGCTGAAGGTGGAGGTGATGGTAGTGTTAAAGAATTACCTCATATGATTAAAGTAAGTAGTTTTCAATTCACCCCAATCCATACTTTCTTACCACAAAAACCAAATTCAGCAAATAACCCAGATGAAAGATATATAGCATTATCTAATGCTTTTAATAGCAGAGGAAACTATGCAGATGAATACTTAATGCAAACAGCAGATGGTGATGGAGATGGTAACAGCGCAAATAATATACCAGGTGAATAGATATAATAACATACAACAAATAAGAAACACAAATGAGTTTGTAGGAACCATAGGAGATTTGTATTTTAGGACAGTATTTTATCCAGAAATAGAACCTCAAGAATCAGACATTTATGTTGAAACTGAGTTTGGAGATAGATTAGATTTATTAGCTAATCAATTTTACGGAGATGTTACACTATATTGGATTATATCATTAGCTAACCCTAATGCTATGGGTTTTAGTGCTTTATTTCCTCCAATAGGTTCTCAATTAAGGATACCTACAAATGTTAGCGGAATAATAGATAGTTATAATCAATTAAATGTTTTATAAAAATGAACAGACTTGGAACGCCTTTTGTACCCTGGGTTACTAAACAAATTAACACCAGACAATCTTCTTTAGGTAAAAGTATAGATTTACCTGTACAAGACTTACTCTATCAAAATGCAAAATCACCTTGGTTACGATTATCTAGTACAGTTGACATAGAAAAACTCCCAGAAAGTGATGGTGCTCATCAAGCATTATTAGACCTTGGATTTAATGGAAATCAAATTGAAGGAAGTAATATAGCAAAAAATTTTATACTTCAAGGGGGAACAACTTTTTTAGATGGTGATACTGGAAGTCCTAATGTAGGGTTAAATGCTAGTAATCAATCATTTAGAGGAGCTTATGGGTGGGGAGGGTTAGATCAAAGAGGATATGCGCCAATGCCTGGATTAACAGGAGCTACAGTACAATATCAAGGAAACGGAGCCTTATCTAAAACTACTATTAAAATGAAATGCTATACTAGAAATCAGTTAGCATTAATGGATATGCTTTACATGAGACCTGGATATAATCTTCTTTTAGAATTTGGGTGGAGTCAATATTTAAATAATGATGGGGTTTTAGTTACTTATGATAATTTCTATTCAGACGCTTTAAGCTTTTTATTTAACCCACAAGCAATAAGTAGTGAAAAACCTAATCATTTTGATGTCTTAGATTTAATACAAAAAGAAAGAAGAAATAGAGATGGTAATTATGAGGGAGTATTTGGTAAAGTAGTTAACTTTGATTGGAGTTTTAACCCTGATGGAAGTTATGATTGTTCTACTGTTATAAGTGGGATGGGTGATATGATGGAATCCCTTAAAGTTAATATAAAATTAGATACCCAAAAAGATGATGAACAAAATACAACAGCTCCTACAGTAGCTGGAGAAACAGAGTTACCACCTTTAATAGCTAATAAAACAAAAACAACATTAAATAAGATTTTATTTAATTTATATGAAAAGGTTAATAGTCCTAGTGATAAAGATCAATATTGGGATGTAAAACTACCATCTTTTCCTAATGCCCCCGTTGAAATAACAGCTGAAGGAGAACAATCAACATCTTTTAAAAAAGAAGACATAAACATTAAAGATGGGATGTTATCGCTCCAAAATATTACTACAGATCTTGCAACTAATGCATCTCCTCAAGTGTATATAACTTTTGGAACTTTATTAGCTTTTATTCAACAAAAAATACTTATTTTTAATAAAGATGGGGCTCCTTTATTTGCATTTGATGTTGATTTTAATGACTTACCTAATGATAAAAACTATATAGTAAAAATTCCAGGGCAATTTTCTTCAGATCCTCTAGTATGTTTAGTACCTTATTCAGGTCTTCCTAAGGATGTAGCTAATGATGCTATAATTTATAAAACTTCTATTAATGAAACATTAAAACAAAAAGCAAGTAACTACAATTTTAGTGAGTATTTAGGAAAATTATGTAACATTTATTTAAATATAAATAATATTGCAACTATACTAGATACTTCACCTAGACAAGAAGACAATAGCTTATCAGTACTATCATTTTTAAATAATGTTGTATCTTCTTTTACAAAAGCATTAGGGGGAATAAATATGATTTCAATAAAAGTTGATGAACAAACCCAAAAAATAAAATTTATAGAAGGAGCTCCTCAAAGATTTGAACAAGTACCACCACTTTCAACTTATGCTAGAATTAATACTTTTGGGGTAAAACCTAACACAGAGGGAAGTTTTGTAAGAAACATTAATATGGTAGGGGCAATAGGATCTAATTTTATGTCTGCAATAGCAATAGGTGCTCAATATAGTGGAAACAAAATTTCATCAAATTCAACAGGATTATCAGTCTATAATAGAGGATTAAAAGATAGAGTAATACCTCAACGAAACAATTCAACATACACAGCTGCATCAACGGATGAATCAGATAAAGAAGAAACAAAAACCATATCTGATTGTTGGAATAAACAAATAAATAGAGCTGGGGAAAGTGGTAAGTCACTTTTCTACAGTATCTATCAAGATAGATTATTAATTTTAGAAGATATAAATGCTTTAAAAGAATTAAATACTACTTTTATGTCTATGGTAAGTGGAAAACTAGTTTTAATGAAACAGTTACAATCACCTACATTTTTACCATTTAATTTAAGTTTTGACATAGATGGAATATCAGGTATGAGAATGTTTGAAAGATTTTTAATTGATGATAGAGTGTTACCCCCATCATATGGAGAGGGAAATGTAAATTTATTAGTTAAATCATTAAACCATATGATATCTCCTTCATCTTGGATTACACAAATAGATACTCAAGCAGTACCATCAAGACCATTAGATCCTGTATCAAAACCAGTTCAATTAGATTCAATATCAACTACACAATCAACATCAGTTGTAGGTAATGATTCACCACCTCCTCCTGGAGAACAACCCTCAGAAGATGAATTATTAAGAATAAGATTAACAAGAATATTAGATGATGGAACCCAAACCTTAGGTTATATGGAAATATTAGATACAGATGAAACAACAGTATTATATACTTTAGCAACTTCAGAATTGCCTTGGAAAGGAAATAGAAATAAAGTTAGTTCTATCCCAACAGATAAATATAGAGTAAAATCTCATGTTAGTAGTAAACACGGTCAATGTTTTTGGTTAATAGGTAATGAACAAGGAGGATATTCAAGAAATAGATTATTTGGTAATGGGTATACTAGAACAGATGTTTTAATTCATAAATTTCCAAAAGCTCCTGGATGGGCTTTAGGTTGTATAGGACCTGGTCTTAGATTTAATGATCAAGCTAACCAAAAAGGAAGACAAAAAGGAACAGGACAAAATTATCTTGAACCTGCATTACCCCAATCCAACCAAGCTATGGCTAAAATTATAGGCACATTATATAGTGAAGGATCATTTAAAATGGAAATTGTAAATCAAGGAGGGGTTAGTTCAAATCAATTACCTAAGTCATTTGACACTGTAAGAGGGATAGCTACTAATAAAAATTTATTACCTAACCCATATAATAAGTAATGTATATACCTAAAAGTAGAATAAAGACGAATTTATATACATCTGGTGATGAGTATATGTTAAAATCAACTCAAAAAGAGTATATTGGGTTTTACCATACATTATACACAGGGAAGGCATATACCGGAAAAACACAAAATGATAAACCTATAGAGGAATTAATAGCATTTAAAAATACAACAGAAGAAATATTTAAATTAACCTCAGAAGGAAAAATATTTCAACAATATGCTGAAAATTGGGATGGTGAAGTAGTTCCCGGCCAGTTCCAAAATATGGAAGATGTTAGAATTTATAACAATATAACAGAAACTGATATTTCTAAAACAGCACTTATTCCCCAACAATCATACCCAAACCCAATAGAAGAAGATTATGAATTAGGCTCATTTACTAGATACTTTGCTGTTAAAACAAACCAAGATATATATTTAGAATTGGATTACACTACTTATAAAAAATTAAAGAAAAAAGATGCTAACTGGAATTGGCAGTTATACGAGTGTTTTTCAATACAATGGACACTAGTTGGAGAAGCTGTTCGAACTGCCCAAATTAATAGAAATCAAATTTTAATAGCTGAACAAAGAACAAAAAGATTAGGGTTTGATGTATTTTTAAGAAAAAACTATTTAAAATTTTATAGATAGATTGGAGTTATAATATTATTTTTGTATATTGGTACAAAATAATAGTTATGTTTTGGTTAGTTGAAGATGAAGAGCAGTTAAAAACGTTTAAAAACTATTGTAGTGGAGATGTTTTTATTGAAATCATTCCATACGATAATAGAGAACATCCTACTCAAAATAAAATATGTGCTTTTTATATTCGCCCGTTAAATTCAACAAAAGGTTATATATTGCCCATATCCCACGACGAAACATTAAACATTGATTTATACGCCGTAAAACGCGTAATAGACAATATAAACAACATATATGTACGTGATAAAAAAGAATTTTTACATTATTTAATATTTAAAAGCCTTTTGGACACAACATTAAATGGTCCTATGTATATACCAGAGTTAACAAAAACACATAATTACTTTTATACTAAATATCCTAATAAAAAAGACATAAACAGAATAATACCTATAGTTAAACATTATGAGTATTGTGAAAACATATTTAACGACTTAAAAACAAAAATAAATGAGCCAATCAACGACTTTTACAACACGAAAGCCACAGTGGTTTTCAACGCCATGGAGCAAAGTGGTGTACGAATTAATAAAGAAAGATTTGAATCGCACTTTCACCCTATCGATAGAGAATTCATCTACACGCAATACAACTTTAAAACAACAACAACAAGACCCTCAAACAAATTTGGAGGAGTAAATTATGCGGCACTTAATAAAGAAAATGGATGTAGAGAAAGCTTTATACCACGCAATGATAGGTTTATTGAGTTGGACATTGGTGCTTATCATCCTACTCTTTTGGGTTTGTTAGTTGGGTATGATTTTGGTAATAAAGATATACATGAATCTTTTGCAAAAATGTACGGCGTTAATTACAAAAAAGCTAAAGAGTTAACATTTAAACAACTATACGGAGGAGTATTTGAACAGTTTAAAGATCTGGAGTTTTTTAAGAAAGTACAAGTATATGTAGATGAAATGTGGGAAAAATTTAACCAAGAAGGTTACATTGAGTGTCCTATTTCAAACCATAAATACGAAAAGAGTAAATTAGAGGATATGAAACCTCAAAAGTTATTAAATTATGTACTCCAAAACTTGGAGACAGCAATGAATATTCGTATATTATGGGAGATATTTAAGTTATTAAGGGGGTATAAAACTAAATTAGTATTATATACTTATGATAGTTTCTTATTTGATTTTAAAGAGGGAGAAGAAACACTAATTATGGAAATAAAAGCTATATTTAACAATAATAAGCTTCAAATAAAAGAAAGTTATGGAAACAACTACAATTTTAAATAAATCAGTTAATATGTATACTATAGATGATTTTAAGGAATTCTCTACATTAAATATAGGTGATTTGAATAATAAACTATTTTGTACATTTACTACGTTAGATGAGTTAAACCCATTAATAGAGGATTTAACTTCTACATATGATATCATGTATAACAAAATATTCGTTTTGCATGTTAAAAGCAATAATGAGTATGTTTGTACCTATAACATCGACCAAACTAATCTTAATTCACTCCCAGAAAACACAATTCTTGTACATAGAAAAAAAGAATCTAATACTTTATATACTATAAACGCTTTAAATGAATTAATTAAAAGGTTAAATGGTGGAGTAGTTGATACTAAATTTCCAATTACTTGGGAGCATTATAGAAATACTATCCTTCTTACTCAAAGAGATGAGCTAAAAGAATTAAAGACAAAAATCTATAAGATTCTTGAAGTATAGTTAGGCAAACCGAACATCCGTTCGTATATTCATTACAATTAATAAACGTTATAAAACAATTAAAAGTTATCTATTATGGATTTAAATGAAATCAAAAATCGCTTGGAGCAAATGAACAAGCAAACATCAAACAATAGTGGTGGAGGAACATCATTATTTTTTAAACCTTCCGTTGGTAAAGAAGTAGTTAGAGTGGTTCCTAACAAGTATAACAAACAATTCCCATTTACAGAAATGATGTTCTATTATGGAATTGGGAGTAGAGTAATGCCCTCACCTCAAAATTGGAATGAAAAAGACCCAATTCAAGAGTTTACAAAACAATTACGTAGTAGTGGAGACAAAGAAAATTGGAGATTAGCTAAAAAATTAGATGCTAAAACTCGTATTTTTGCTCCTATTATAGTAAGAGGAAAAGAAGATGAAGGTGTTAAATTATGGCAATTTGGTAAAGAAGTTTATCAAGATTTCTTGAATATGGCTTCTGATGATGAAATTGGTGATTATACAGACATTGAAGGAGGTAGAGATATTAAATTAACCACTGTAGGACCTGAAGTAACAGGAACACCTTATAATAAAACATCAGTAGGACCATCTTTAAAAACAACACCTTTATCAGATGATGTAAATGTTGTAAAGAGTCTTATTTCTAACCAACCAAACCCGTTAGAAGTATTTAAAAAGTTAACATTTGAAGAAGTAAAAGCAAATTTACAAGAGTTTTTATCTACAGGTGAAGAGCAAGAGGTTTCAACACCTTCTAAAACACCACTACCTTCATCTAATAACTACTCATTAGATACTAACAAATCTAAATCTAAAGCAGATCAATTTGATGATCTATTTTCTGAGGGTAAAGATAAAAAAGACGATTTACCGTTTTAATAAATAAAATACATGGCGAGAACTAAAAAAACACTAGGGGAGGCAGTCTCTAAAGAAATACAATCTAATTTTAACCTTGATGCTTTTAAAACAAAAAAAGGGTTAAAATCTAATATTAAATTTAAGGATCAAGACTGGATTCCAATTTCGACAGCATTTCAAGAAGTAACTTCAATTCCAGGTATTCCTATGGGGCACATTGTGCTCCTTAGGGGTCACTCTGATACTGGAAAAACTACAGCTTTATTAGAAGCAGCAGTTTCAGCACAAAAACGAGATATTATGCCTGTTTTTATTATTACTGAAATGAAGTGGTCATGGGATCATGCTAAAATGATGGGACTTGAGGTTGATGAAGTTTTAGATCCTGACACGGGTGAAGTAGTTAATTATGAAGGTAATTTTATTTATGTAGATAGAGAAACTATTAACTCTATTGAAGATGTAGCTGGTTTTATTTTAGATTTAATTGATGAACAAAAAAATGGTAATTTACCTTATGATTTATTATTCTTATGGGATTCTATTGGATCAGTTCCTTGTGAAATGTCAATAAAATCAAATAAAAACAATAATGAATGGAACGCAGGTGCTATGTCAACCCAATTTGGTAATAGTGTAAACCAAAAAATTACTTTATCCAGAAAAGAATCATCACCATTTACTAATACATTAGTTTGTATTAATAAAGTTTGGACATTAAAAGCAGAATCTCCTATGGGAAAACCCAAATTGATGAATAAAGGAGGTTATGCTATGTGGTTTGATTCAACCTTTGTAGTAACATTTGGTAACGTTATGTCAGCTGGAACCTCAAAAATTAAAGCTATTAAAGATGGTAAACAAGTTGAATTTGCAAAAAGAGTAAACATTCAAATTGACAAAAACCACATCAATGGTGTTACTACTAGAGGAAAAATTGTTATGACTCCTCATGGATTTATTTTAGACAATGATCGAGATCTTAAAAATTATAAGGATGCTAGAAAAGAAGATTGGGCTAAAATTCTAGGTGGGGGAGATTTTAGAGTTGTTGAAGAAGGTCAGGCATTTACTGATATAACATCCTTTGAAGACGAACCACAATAAACTTTGATACCCGGAGTATTTTTCGTATATTCCGGGTATAAAAATTAATCATATGAAACAGAAAGAATTATTTAAACTCCTGGATGGCATTCAGGAGCAAGGAGAAAGTACTGCAGTAAATAGTGAAAGAGTTTTATTAATAGATGGGTTAAATTTATTTTTTAGAAATTTTGCTATGATGAATATGGTTAATCCTGAGGGGATTCATGTAGGAGGATTAGGTGGTTTTTTTCGTTCATTAGGGGCTTTAATTCGTCAAATAGATCCAACACAAGTATATATAGTATTTGATGGAGCAGGGTCAGCTAATAATAGGAAAAACATTCTTCCTGAATATAAATCAGGTAGAGATTTACAACGTATTACTAATTGGGATGCTTTTGATGATTTAGAAGATGAACATGATGCGAAAGTAGACCAAATGGTTAGGATTATTCAATATCTAAAAACCTTACCTGTTAAAACTTGTAGTATTGATAAGGTAGAAGCAGATGATATAATTGCATATTTTAGTAAAATTATTCCCCAAAAACCCGAAGATAAAGTATTTATAGTATCTTCTGATAAAGATTTTATACAATTAGTGAATGAAAATGTTATTGTATATCGCCCTATGGAGAAAGAATATTATACAGAACAAACAGTAATTGATAAGTATAAAATGTCTCCTAAAAATTTTATACTACATAAAACTTTATTAGGTGATAATTCTGATAAAGTTAAAGGTGTTAAAGGATTAGGTGAAAAAGGCTTATATAAAAAATTCCCTGAATTGATGGAAAAGGATATGACAATGGGTGACATATATAACATATGTGAAGCAAAGTTTAAAGAGCATGTAGTTTATGCTAGGGTAATTCAAGGTTTTGAACAGTTAGAAAAAAATTATAAGATTATGGATTTAGATAATCCTATGATTAGTAAAGATGATGAAAAGTATTTAGATGCGGTTGTTAGTTCAGAAATTCCACCGTATATTCCAGAACAATTTGTAGCATTTTACAACCAGGATAAACTTGGGGGTATGATACGAAATGTTGAGTTTTGGGTAAAAGAGATTTTTGAAAAATTAGTTATAAAAAAATAAGTTATATGACATTATTAAATTTAAACCAATATGGTCCTCATTTTCAAATAAAGGCCATATCTTCACTATTAACACATAAAAAGTTTTTAATTAGCATACATGATGTTTTAAGTGAAGAATATTTTGATAATCAAGCACATAAGTGGATTATTAAAGAAATACTTAGATATTATGATAAATATCATACAACTCCTTCAATGGATATTCTTAAGGTTGAGGTTAAAAAAATTGATAATGAAGTATTACAAGTGTCTGTTAAGGAACAACTTAGAGAAGCATACCAAGCATCCGAAGAAGATTTAGAGTATGTACAAGAAGAATTTTCAACATTTTGTAAAAACCAACAATTAAAAAAAGCATTATTAAATAGTGTTGATTTATTAAAAGCTGGGGATTTTGATGGTATTAAACATTTAGTAGAGTCTGCTTTAAAGGCTGGCAATGATAAAAATGTAGGACATGAATATAATAAAGATATTGAAACAAGATTTAGGGAAGATGCTAGAACTACAATTCCAACTCCTTGGGTTAAAATTAATGAATTGTTACAAGGTGGATTGGGAAATGGAGATTTTGGTCTTATATTTGGTAGCCCAGGAGGTGGTAAATCTTGGTCGTTAGTAGCATTAGGAGGATATGCTGTAAGAATGGGTTATAATGTAATTCATTATACTTTAGAGTTAGGTGAAGCTTATGTAGGAAGAAGATATGATGCTTTCTTTAGCAAAATCCCAGTTGATAAAATACTCCAAAATAGGGAAAAAATAGAAGATATTATCCCTCAACTTCAGGGAGAGTTAATTATTAAAGAATTCCCAACAGGTAGGGCAACAATGTCTACAATAGAATCTCACATATCTAAGGTTTCAGATGGGGGGCTAAAACCAGATTTAATAATTATTGATTATGTAGACCTTTTAGGAACAAAAAAGAAAACAGCTGATCGTAAAGGTGAAATAGATGATATTTATACAAGCACTAAGGGATTAGCTAGAGAATTAGATATACCAATTTGGTCTGTTTCTCAAGTTAATAGAGCTGGTGCTAAAGATGACATTGTAGAGGGAGATAAAGCAGCAGGATCTTATGATAAAATTATGATTACTGATGTTTGTATTTCTTTGTCAAGGAAAAAAGCCGATAAGGTAAATGGTACTGGAAGATTTCATATTATGAAAAATAGATATGGTATTGATGGTCTTACTTTTGGGGTTAAAGCTGACACATCTACAGGTCATTTTGAAGTTATAGATTACGATCCTGAAGATTACGAGAAGGAAGAAGTTCAACCTTCAAATGGTTTTAATAGTGGTCTTGATACTTTTGATAAACAAATGTTAAAAAATAAATTTTTTGAATTAAATAAATAAAACTAAATGGCAAAAACTTCCCTACTAAAAGAACGTATAGTATATAAACCTTTTGAATATCAAGAGGCATCAGATTATTGGTTACAACAACAACAGGCACATTGGTTACATACAGAAGTACCTATGATGAGTGATGTTAATGATTGGAAACAAAATTTATCCGAAACAGAAAAAAACATAATTGGTACAATTTTAAAAGGTTTTGCTCAGACGGAAACTGTAGTAAATGATTATTGGACCCAGTTAGTTACAAAATGGTTTAGAAAACCTGAAGTAATTAAAATGGCTGTTACGTTTGGGGCTTTTGAAACTATTCATGCTGAAGCTTATTCTTTGTTAAATGAAGAATTAGGATTAGATGATTTTAGTGAGTTTTTAGAGGATGAAGCAACAATGGCTAAAATTAATGCTTTAACAACAGTAAGAGATTCACATGATGGTACTCCTAACTGGCATGAAAGAGCTAAATCATTAGCTATATTTTCAGCATTTACAGAAGGTGTTAATTTATTTTCTTCATTTGCTGTTTTATTATCATTTAAATTAGATAATAAACTTAAAGGCGTAGGTCAAATAGTTGAATGGAGTATTAGAGATGAATCATTACACTCAGAAGCTGGATGTTGGTTATTTAGAACTTTAATGCAAGAACATCCTGAATTTAATACACCAGAATTAAAAGTAGATATTGAAGAAGCAGCTTTATTATCATTAAAATTAGAATTAGATTTTATTGATAAAGTATATGAAATGGGGGATCTAAAAGGATGCCCAAAATATGATTTAGTATCATTTATTAAACATAGAGTAAACACTAAAATGGGTGATTTAGGATATGGACCGGTTGTTAATGGTATAGATAAGGATGCAGTAAAAAGAATGAAGTGGTTTGATAGTCTATCAGCTGGAAAACAGCATACAGATTTCTTTGCAAACAGAGTTACTAACTATTCAAAAGGTGTCCAAGATTGGGACGCTAATTCAATATTTTAAAATATGGAAAATAACGCATTACAAGTAGACTACAGCCAATGGGAAGCTGGAAAACAATACCCTGAGTGGATGGATGAAATTTCACTAGCAACAATATCAAAAGGATATTTACTTCCAGGTGAAACTGTAAGAACAGCATATAGAAGAGTATCAACTGCTGCTGCCGTAAGATTAAAAAAACCAGAATTAGCAAGTAAATTTTTTAAGATAATGTGGAATGGTTGGCTAGGCTTAGCATCCCCGGTTTTATCAAACATGGGAACTGATAGAGGTTTACCAATTTCATGTTTTGGTGTAGATACTCCAGATTCTATACGTGGTATAGGGTTAACTAACGCAGAACTAATGAAGTTAACAGCATCCGGTGGAGGTGTAGGCATTTCACTATCACGCATTAGAACACGTGGGGTAGAAATTACAGGAAATGGTAAAAGTGAAGGCGTAGTACCATGGGCTAAAATATTTGATTCATCAATTATTGCTACTAATCAAGGTAATGTTAGAAGGGGAGCAGCATCAGTTAATTTAGATATTGAACATGGGGATATAGATGAATTTTTACAAATTCGTAGACCCAAAGGTGATCCTAATAGACAATGTCTTAATTTACACCAATGTGTTGTTGTTGGAGATTCATTTATGAGAAAATTAGAAGCCAGAGACCCAGAATCAATGGATAGGTGGACTACAGTTTTAAAATCAAGAATGGAAACTGGAGAACCTTATATAATGTATAAAGATAATGTTAATAAAGATAATCCAATTGCTTATAGACTAAATAACTTAGATGTAAGTATGACTAATATATGTTCTGAAATTACTTTATTTACAGATGAAGAGCATTCATTTATATGTTGTTTATCTTCTATGAATTTAGCTAAATATGATGAGTGGAAAGACACAGATGCTGTTGAATTAGCTACTTGGTTTTTAGATGGTGTAATGCAAGAATTTATAGATAAATCTAATGGTAAAGATTCGTTAAGAAGAACTCACAACCATGCTAAGAAGGGAAGAGCATTAGGTTTAGGTGTAATGGGTTGGCATTCGTTTTTACAACAAAAAGGATTACCTTTTAATTCTATAGCATCAACAGCTCATACTCATAATATATTTTCAGATATTAGAGGTAAAGCCGAAAAAGCGTCAATGGCGTTAGCTCAAGAATATGGAGAACCACTATGGTGTAAAGGAACAGGTATGAGAAATACCCATTTACTAGCAATTGCTCCTACAGTATCTAATTCAGTTATTTGTGGTGGTATTTCAGCTGGAATTGAACCATTGCCAGCTAATATTTACACATTTAATGGTGCTAAAGGTACTTTTATTAGAAAAAATAAAGAATTACAAAAAATACTAATATCAAAAGGAGAAGATAAAGATAAATGGTGGGATCAAATGTTAGCAGATGATGGATCGGTCCAAAATCTACCAGATAATGTTTTAACACCTGATGAAAAGGAATTGTTTTTAACATTTCCCGAAATTAATCAATTAGAGTTAGTAAGACAGGCTGCTATACGTCAAAAATATATTGATCAGACACAATCTTTAAATTTAGCATTTGATCCAAGTGATTCACCAAAATGGATTAATCAAGTACATTTAGAAGGATGGAAGTTAGGAATAAAAACATTCTATTATTTAAGAACAGACTCAGTAATTAAAGGGGATTTAGGTTCTCGAATGGCTGATTGTGTATCTTGTGATGGATAAGAAAAAACATAATAATGGTATAAAGAGAGGTGCATAAGCACCTCTTTTTTTATATTTATTATTGAATAACAAAAATCAATTAATTATGGAAATATTTGGAGTAATTTGTTTAATTTTATTAGTAAGTGCAGGAGTTATTATTTATCTACAAAAATCAGGAAGAATTGGAGATAGAGATAAAGACTTAATTCCTGATGTTGTAGAGGATACTATTGAAGATGTTAAAAAGGCATCTAAAGAAGTAAAATCTAGAATAAAAAATGTAAAAAAAGAAATTAAAGATGTTAAATCTGCAGCTAAATCCCTAAAAAAGGAAGCAAAAGATGTTTTAGATGCCGCAAAAGGCAAAAAAACAAAAAAAAAACGTAAATAATTTCAATAAAAGTTTTCATTAAAAGTTTTAATAGTATGAATTTTATAAAAAGGAAAATTATGGCTTTTAAAGATATTTTTAAAGATGATAATAACATTAACGAAAAAAGTGTTATTGGTTTTATGTCCTTTTCTGTAATGGTAATTTTTGCTGTTATGGATTTACTAACAGGGTATTTTAGTAAAGATTTAGTAATCAATGAATTTATTTATGAATCTTTTTTAATAATAACATTAGGTTGTTTTGGTATAGCTGGATTAGAAAAAATATTTAGTAAGAAAAAGGATGTATAAAAAATTATTCCTAATAAAATGATGGAGGGAAATGAACCCCTCTTAATAGCACTCATATCAGCATTGGGGGTAAAAGAAATTTGGGCTATTGTTAAAAAGAAAATGGACCAATCTGCATCCAAAGATGCAAGAGAAGATAAATTATCTCTTCAAATAATACTTGAATTAAAAGAAAAAGTAATAAGTTTAGAAAATAAAGTTAATGGGTTGATTGAAGAAAATGTTAATTTAAAAGTTAAAATAGCAAGGATGGAAGAGAGAATAATTAAAAGTGCGGCTCATAGTAAAAAAAGAAATAATTGATAATATAATTTACAATATTTATAATAAATAAAGAATAATGATATTAAAAGTAGGATCCAAAGGTAAAGAAGTTAAAGAGTTACAAGAAGCTTTAGAAATTAATATTGATGGTGATTTTGGTTATGGAACTGAAGCAGCTGTTAAATCTTTTCAAAAAGAAAATGATTTGTATGTAGATGGGATTGTTGGCAATAAAACCTGGGAAATATTAGGGATAGATACTGATGAGTTTCCAAAAGAATTAAAATATATGTCTACCGATCTTGAAAAATCATATATGACATCCGCAGGGCTTACTATTAATAGACAATATCTTGATAAAGATGAATATGTAAGAGATTATGGCAAAATAGAACCTTTAGGATTTTTTATCCACCATACAGCAGGTTGGGATAATCCTTATAAAACTATTAGACATTGGAATAATGATACAAGAGGAAGAGTAGCAACTCAGTATGTAATTGGAGGGTCAAATATAAAAGGAAATACTAAATATGATGGAGAAGTAGTCGAATGCTTTCCTAATAATTATTTAGGATGGCATTTAGGAAAAGTAGGTAATTTTGCAATATCTAAATTCTCAGGAGGGGTAGAATTAAATAATTTTGGTTATCTAAAAGAAAAAGATGGTAAGTTTTTTAATTATGTTAATGTAGAAGTCCCAGAAGAAATGGTTTGTGATTTAGGGTATGAGTTTAGAGGATTTAGATATTGGCATGCTTACACAACAAAACAAATTGAAAGTCTTAGATTATTAATTTTACATTTAAAAAATATATACCCAAAAATGGATTTAGAAAATGGGTTACCTGAATTATTAAAAGGAGGTATGGATCCAAAAGATGCTTTTGAATTTAATGATAAAGCATATAACGCTGAACAATTTGGTTTATGGACTCACACAAATGTAAGAAAAGATAAATTTGATTGTTCCCCACAACCTCTATTAGTTGAAATGTTAATAACAATATAATGAATACTAAATTAGCTATAGTGGGAATAACATCATTTTGCACATATTTGTGTACCTATTTCTTAGATTTATCAATGGATAACATAGAACAATATTTAGCTGTAGTAGCTGTATTATGGTTAGATGGAATTTTTGGAATATGGTCTGGAATAAAAAGAGAAGGATTTAAAACATATAAAGCGTTAAAAATAACAAAAAATACATTTGTTTGGTTAGCTTTTTTAACAGTTATATTAATGGTAGAAAAAGGGTTTAGTGGAACAGCTTGGCTATCTGAAGTAATTATCGTACCATTCATGATATTACAATTAATAAGCGCCCTTAAAAATGCTTCTATGGCTGGTTTAATTAAAGGAGATCAATTAAATAAAATTCTAGACCGTATAGATAAGCATAAGGGTTTTAGAGATTAAAACTTTTAAAATATGTGGTTAAAAATCCAAAAAAGAATATTTCCCTTTATAATAGCATTTTCTGCATTATCAGTATCAGCTTCAGCTGCATTTTATTCAGTTAGTGGTTTATCAAAACTATTTGCTGGAGCAACTTTTGCTGTAATTGTTATGGCAGCATCTTTAGAAATAGCAAAATTAGTAATTGCATCTCTTTTATACCAATATAGAAAAGGTTTACCAAAATTTTTAAAATATTATCTATCAGTAGCTTGTATAGTACTCATATTAATTACTAGTATGGGGATATATGGGTTTTTAAGTGCAGCTTATCAAGAAACAGCAGCAAAATCTGGGTCAATTGATGCCCAGATTAGTTTAATTGAAGTAAAAAGAGATAATGTTAAAGGACAGCTACTCGTATATAACGAAGAAAAATCATCTATTAATGAGGCGGTGTCTAGTTTGCGAAACGGTTTATCTACGAATAGAATACAGTATAAAGACACATTAGGTAACATAATTACCACTCAATCCTCCTCAACTCGTAGAGCTTTAGAAAAACAATTAGATCAAGCTATTGAAAGACAAACTATAATAAATTCTAAGGTAGATATATTAAATGAAGATTTATTTAAGTACGAAACAGAAATTGTAGAAGTATCTACTAATAATGATGTAGCAGGAGAATTAGGTCCTCTTAAATATCTATCAGGATTAACAGGAATTCCTATGGATAAAATTATTAATTATTTATTATTAACAATTATATTTGTATTTGACCCTCTAGCAATTGCTTTAGTAGTAGCTGCTAACTATGCTTTTGAACAAATTAGACCTAAAACTAAAGAAAATTTATATGGTGAAAATGTAATAATTAATGAAAATGAAGGTGCTAACCTTGATGTTCAAGCAAAATACACTGATTGGGAAGATGAAGCTGAAGAAAGAATGAATATAATAGGTCAAAATGGTAATGATGGAATCCATTATGGTAAAGAAGCAGAAGCAGAGACAGAAATAGAAGAAGAATTAATTCCTCCTAAAACATATACACAGCCGGGATATGTTAAAAATAATTTAATAGAAGAAAAACAAGAAATAGAAAAAATTATTAAAAGACCTTTAATGGCTCATGAGATAAAACAATTACAACAGTCAAAATTAAATATTTTTAATGATGATTTAACCATTACATATTAAACCAAAAGTTATGCTAAGTAAACAATCTATAAGAGGAACTACAAAAATTCACATGAATGGAGAATTAATAACTGATAAAGAAGTATTAATTGCTGAAAGTGAATCATGGACCGAAAAAGAAGAATCTTTTTTTAAGAAAATGATTAGACAAGGGGGTAAATTTAATGTAGGTGGGAGAAAATATTTTATAATTCCTAACAATAATATTAATTCATTAGATTAAATTTCCCCTAAAAATATTTGGAAAAGCCAGATATTGTTCGTATATTCATGTCATGAATAAAGATGCAGTTAAAAAAATAGTAGATTCTATTTATCCAAAGGTCCAACAATTTTATGGTTTATCTAAGTTTAATAGTAAAACCCCTAAAGTTAAGTACCACCATAATATCTACGCTAGAATTACAGGAATAGCAGAAGCAGAAGGTGAATGCTCACCTGCAGCCGAATTTGAAAGGGAAACAAATACAATTTGGATCTACTACCCAGAAGCAACTAATAAAGAATGGGTTATTCAAACATTAATCCATGAATATATTCACTATTTACAATCTCCCTTATGGATGAAAAGATATTACGATATGGGTTATGAATATGATACTCACCCATATGAATTAGCTGCAACAAAAGCTGAAGATAATTGGAAGACTTTTGCGTAAATATTTGGAGAAGCGAAATATTGTTCGTATATTTATGGGGTAAATGAGGTGAGAAATCACAAATATTAATTAAAAATAAAGGTTATGTTAAAAAAAGTAGATTTAAAATTTTTCTCAATTTTTATAGTTTCAATGTTAGTAGGGATTTTTACTATAACAGGAACTATTCAATCAATTATTCCTTTTGCTGGTGCTTTAAATGAAATGGCGTTCTGTTTATTATCTTTTACAATAGGGGTAATTAGTTTATCATGTATAAAAAAATAGTTATGGATATTAAAAAACAACTACAAAAAGGAGGGGCTAAATTTACAATTAAAGGTATCACGGCTTACAGACCAAATAAAGATAAAAAATGGGGGGATTTTCCAAAAATATTTGAGGTAAGTAAAGATGGAGAGTCTGTTTGGAGTGAATTTAATGGTATGAATGTTACTAAATGGGGTCCTACGTGTGTTACATTATTTACATTTGATATTTTAGGTAAAAAATCAGTAGGTAAAATAAATTATAAAGAAGTAGAAATTATTAATCAATAAAAATAAAAGTTATATGAAAAAAGTAAGAGAAGTAAAAAAAGTAAAAAAAGATTTTTTAACACCTAAATGGTTAGTAGTTAAAGAAATATATGAAAGTGGAACTAATGGTTCTGAAAAATACGGTACTAATTTTGAAATTGGTGGTGAGTTAGATAAATTAACACGTGAGTTTGTAGATTATATTGGAGAATTTACTCGTCAATTTGGTTGGGGTTGTGTTATTGAAAACATTAAGATGGATTTATGGAAAGAAAGGATTTGGTCATTAATTGAAAATGCTGGATTATTACCTGAAATAGCTTGGAAAGATGAATTAGCTGCTGAAGCTGAAAAAGCATCTAAATTAGAAGAAGAGATGTATAATGATGGAGAATTCGATATTGAAGAATACGAACCATCAGACGAAGAAATTTTAAATGTAAGTTATGAATAAAGAAAAAAGATATGTAGTTACCCTAGATATGTATGTTTATGCTCCTAATGATTATATGGCTCGAAAAAGAGCACATGATATTAATAGAACAATTAATATAGATAAATTTACTCTATATTCTACAGTAAATGAAATAGTAGAACAACCCTTTGGGACTTTAGGAAATAGAGAATTAAAAAACATTTCAGAACCTACTAGTAAAGAAAGTAAAGATCTTCCATTCTAAAGAAGAAAAAACATCTCCAAAAAGATTTGGAAAATTAAAATAAGGGTCGTATATTACGGCAAAATAAAAGTTATATGAATTTAGGTTATGCGTGTATTAATACAGTACTTAGTGAAAATAAAATCACTACAAATCGTACTATGCGTCGAAAAACATTCGATGCAAAAGGGATAGAATATGTTTCAGATTTAGCATTAGCTAATGTTAAGGATTTAAAAACATATATTCAATGGAATAATGAAATGAAAATTAAATTATTTCGATTATCATCACAAATTTTCCCTTGGTCAGATGAATATAATATTAAAGACCTTAAGGATTATGATGAAATTGCATCTATAATGCTTGAAGTAGGAAAAATTGCTAAAGATGCAGGTCAACGACTTACAATGCATCCTGGTCCTTATAATTGTTTAGCATCTCCAACTAAAAAAGTTGTAGAAAAAACTATTAGAGAATTAAACTTCCATAGTGAGCAGTTTAATATGATGGGTTATGATCCTTCACCTTATAATAAAATAAATATTCATGTAGGGGGCGCTTACGGTGACAAAGAATCAACATTACTTCGTTTCTGTGATAATTTTAAATTGTTAAACGATGATACAAAAAAACGTCTAGTTGTTGAAAATGATGATAGTCCGAATGAATACTCTGTTAAAGATTTAGTAAATGGAGTTCATTTAAGGATTGGAATTCCAATTACTTTTGATTATTTTCATCATAAATTTAATACTGGAGGTTTAACTGAAGAAGAAGCACTAATTGTAGCATCAGCTACTTGGCCTAAAGGTGTAACTCAATGCTGTCATTATTCTGAAAGTAGACAAAAAGAACAATTAGATGAATCTATTAGACCACAAGCACATTCGGATTTAATTTATGAAAAAATCCAAACTTATGGTTTAGAACCAGATATAGTAATTGAAGCAAAATTAAAAGAACAAGCAATATTTAAAAGAGTTATATGATAGAATTTATAAAACACGCATTTGGAATTTGTGGTGAACATTGGCATCCAAATATTTGGACTTTTCTTCTAGGTGGGCTTGGACTGCAACAATCTTTTACGTATATTAAGTATAAAATAAAAAGTTATGGCAATAAAAGTTAGTCACGAAGCACCCATGTGCCTTTTAGACGATAGTATGAGATTTAATGATTATGACTATTGTCTTCCTCACTTATTAGATCAAGAACCTAAATATTTAGAATATTTTAAAAAAGCTAAAGCAGCGGGTCGTTATATTATAATGGATAATTCACTTCATGAATTAGGTGAAGCATATGACCATTCACGTTTGATACATTGGGTAAACGAGCTAAAACCAAATGAATTTATAATTCCGGATGTATGGGAAAATATGGAGGAATCTATTCAAAATGCTACTATTTGGGAAATTTATGATTTTCCTAATGGTGTAGAAAAAATAGCAGTTGTTCAAGCTAAAACTATTCATGAGGCATCTGAATGTACTAAAGCTTATAAAGATATGGGGTTTGGCAAAATATGTTATTCATATGGAGCATCTTATTATAATGATGTTTGTCCCCACCCAAATAAGGATTTAGGAAAAGCATTAGGAAGATTGGCAGTAATATCAGCCTTAATGAAAATGGGGGATATAAAACAAGATGATAGGATTCATTTATTAGGGTGTGCTGTTCCTCAAGAATTTGGATGGTATAAGGATATTAATTGTATAGAATCTATAGATACATCAAATCCTATAATGGCTACTTTAGAAGATATTCAATACATGAATAGTGGTTTGTATAAAAAACCTAAAGCAAATATGAATGATTTTTTCTATATGTTAGATAATCAAGTTGATTTTGATCTTTTAACTTATAATTTAGAAATGTTTAGAAAAATTAATAATTTATAAAATAAAAAATGACACAAATGGAAATTAATTTTAAGGATTCACAACGTCCTAAACACGCAGTAGTATCACTTTCAGGTGGTATGGATTCAAGTACATTATTACTTAAATGTCTTGATAAATTTAAAACGGTAACAGCTTTATCTTTTGATTATGGTCAAAAACACAAAGTTGAACTTAAAAGAGCAAGAGCATTAGTAGATTATTTAAAGAGAAATGGACATAATGTTACATATCAAATAATTGAATTAAAGGGGTTGGTATCATTACTTGACTCAGCATTAGTAGAAGGTGGGGATGAAGTTCCAGAAGGACATTATGCTGCTGAAAATATGAAAGCTACAGTAGTACCTAATCGTAATAAAATATTTGCATCAATTTCCCAAGCAGTAGCTTTATCAATAGCTAATAAAACAGAAGAAAAAACTTCAATTGCTTTAGGAATTCATGCAGGTGACCATGATATTTATCCTGATTGTAGACAAGAATTTAGAGATGCAGATGATAAAGCATTTAGAGAAGGTAATTGGGATGCTGATAGAGTGGGGTATTATACACCTTATTTAAAAGGAGATAAATTTACAATTCTTCAAGATGGAGAAATATTATGTAAAAAGTTAGGAATTGATTTTGATGAAGTATATGCTAGAACTAACACTTCATATAAACCAACACCTGAAGGATGGTCAGATTATAAATCAGCGTCATCAGTTGAAAGAGTAGAAGCATTTATAAAATTAGGAAGACCTGATCCTGTACAATATGCAGATGAAACTGGTCCTGTTGATTATGAAGTAGCAAAATCTTATGTTGAACAAGTATTAGAAAATTATGAAGGATAATAAATTAGAAAAAATCCCAGATCCAAAACTACACCAACAGATAAGTTTTATTAAGTCAGGTGTTCGTATATTAGGGTATTGTTTTATTCCTTTTAGCTTGGTTTTTGCAACTATTTTACTTATATTAAGTGAATTAATAGGTATAATTGAAGAATTAGTTTAATAATAAAAACAAAAAAATGAAAAAAATATTATATTTCTCAGCAGCATGGTGTGGTCCTTGTAAAGTACTGGGCCCTGTAATGGATAAATTAAAAATGGATGGAATGCCCGTTCAAAAAATAGATGTAGATTCAAACCAGGAAATGTCAACAAAGTATGGAGTTAGAAATATTCCATGTTTAGTATTAGTTGATAACATGGGGAATGAACTTAAAAGATTAGTTGGTAATAAACCTTCTAATGAAATTCAAAATTGGTACAATAATTAAAAACAAAAAAATGAAATATCAAAATCAAAATGTTGGCATATTATACTTTTCAAATCCCTCTTCTGAAGCAGAAAGTGTTGGTAAAATAGTAGACGGGGTTATGAGACAAGTAGGTAGAGACATACCAGTAAGAAAAGTAAATTCTGATTATGAAGTAACTATAGTAGAAAAAGCAAAACCTACAAAAGTTCCATCAATTATATTTACAGATAATTCTGGGGATCTAGAGCACCTTAGAATAGAAGGATCAAGTTTATCTACTATAACTGTTGAAGGGGTATTAAATATAGTACAAGATATTATTAAATATAATTCAAAAAATAATGGGTAAATATCAATCAAGTAAAGTATTTGATGGCTTTAGCACAGTATTCCGTCAATGGAAAGCAAAAGAAACACATTGTAGATTTGTTCATGGTTATGGTATTTCCTTTAAAGTTTACTTCGAAGGTAACTTAGATGAAAAAAATTGGGTTTGGGACTTTGGAGGAATGAAGCGTGCTAAAACCTTAATTAATGGTTTACAACCTAAAGCGTGGATGGATTATATGTTTGATCATACTATGGTTATAGCAGAAGATGATCCTGAAATAGATGCATTTAAACAAATGGATCAAGCAGGAGTAGCACAAGTAAGAATTATACCCGCTACTGGAGCAGAGAAATTTGCTGAATATATTTATAATAACATAAATGAATTTGTTAAAACTGAAACTAGTAATAGGGTTAGGGTTACTAAAGTTAAATTTATGGAACATGGTAAAAATGCTGCATATTACAGTGAGTAAAAGAATAATAGTGAATGAAAAACCACTTAAAAAAATTAACGGATGCATAAGCAATTAAAAAGGGTTACAGACTACGAAAAAAACTTACCCATTGTAGAAATCTACACAGCAGTACAATCAGAAGGATCTAGAGCAGGCTATCCTACAGTAGTAATTAGAACAACAGGATGCACACATAGGTGCTATTTTGGAGAAGGAGGATGGTGTGATTCATGGTATACAAGCATTCACCCTGAAAAAGGACATTTCAATTTTAATGATATAATTGCAATGTATGAGAAAAATCCCCATATTAAAGAAATGATGCTAACTGGAGGTTCTCCTACTATGCATGCTGCTTTAGTAAATGAACTAACACACTTTGCACATGAAAATAATATATTTATTACTATTGAAACTGAGGGAAGTCATTTTCTACCCACAGACTATCCTATTAATCTTTTATCTATTAGCCCTAAGTTTTCTAATTCTGTCCCAGTTGTAGGGGTTTTAACACCTCAAGGAGGAATTACTGATGAAAAGATGATAAAAACACATAATAGGCTTAGACTTAATTATGATGCAATTAAACAATCTATTGCTTATCACTCAGATTATCATATAAAACCTGTTTGGGATGGTAAAGATGAAAATGCTTTAGCTGAAATCATGGAATGTTTAAAGATACTTGATGTATCCCAAGATAAAGTTTGGTTTATGCCTGCAGGGGATTCAAGAGAAGCTTTATTTAAATCTTATCCTGTATTATTTGATTGGGTTAGAGATAATGGTTATAGAATGACATGGAGACCTCACATTATTGCTTTTGAAGATCAAAGAGAGGTTTAATGAATAAGCAAGAAGCACTTGAAATATTAGAAGAGATAGAGGAAAATATAAATGTTTGTTGTGCTATAACAATGGAGCCTGATGAGGTTCTATTATTAATAGATAAATTGAAAGAATATTTAAATGATTAAACAAATAGGAAATAAATCCTTCCTTAGTTGGGATGATGTAGAAGTTTTAGTAAAAAAGTTATGTAATAAAATTACACAATCGAACTTAGATATTAAGGATATTTGGGGTCTTCCAAGAGGAGGATTAATTCCAGCAGTTATGGTTTCACACAAATTAGGGATTCCAATGACTAAAGGTACAATAACTCCCGATACTCTAATTATAGATGATATATGTGATAGTGGTGTTACATTAGCAAATTTCTATAAAACCTATCAAGACGAATTTGCATTTCCGTTTGATTTAAAAACAGCAGTTTTACACTATAAACCCCAAACATCAGTTTTTGAACCAACCCTATTTGCTAATCAATGGAGTAGTAACAACTGGATTATTTATCCTTGGGAAAGAAAAGACTCAAAGTCTATTCAAGACTATAAAATATAGTTTGGAATTCCACTAAATTATTCGTATATTATATCAAATAAAAAATTAATAATGGCAGAAAACAAACGAAGAAAAATTCACGAGGAATTAGAAGTAGTACAAGAAGGTTTTGCTAATGGTGTTGCACCTGGTTTTCCTTTAAAACAGTCTGAAAAAGATAAAATGATTATTCAAGCAGAAAAGGCATATGGTCAATTTTTAGATGCTTTAAAATGTGATTGGAGAAATGATCCAAATTCAATGGAAACACCTCGCCGAGTAGCTAAAGCATATGTAAACGATTTATGGGCTGGTAGATACACTGCAATGTCTCCAATAACATCCTTTCCTTCAGATGGCTATGATGGAATTATTATAGAACGTAATATACCTTTAACTTCAATGTGTTCCCACCACCACCAAACAATAGGGGGTGTAGTTCATATTGGTTATATAGCTGGAGATAATGGCCAAGTAATTGGTTTATCTAAATTAAATAGAATTGTAGAATTGTTTGGTAGAAGAGGTGCTATTCAAGAACAACTCACATCAGCAATACATAATGCTGTAAATAAAGTAACTGAAGGTAATAAAGGTGTTATTATTACTATAGTTGCAGGACATAATTGTGTAAGTTGTAGAGGTGTAAAACATCAAGGAGCTGCCATGGTAACAACAAAGGCATCAGGTGTATTTAGAGAAAATGATAATTTAGCAAGAAAAGAATTTTTTGACAGTCTAAAGATTAATAACGGAGGACATAATATTTAAATAAATAAAAGTTATGAATAAAAATAATGTACCATTTGTAAATGAAGTAGAGGAATTTAATTCCACTATGGG
>MEHZ011636494.1_pt1 | contig 36245 bp, 1 predicted proteins | sample 897221 | NCBI WGS metagenome assembly MEHZ01 (sample SAMN05514161, study PRJNA337945) | marine metagenome | isolation source: marine surface water | place: Arctic Ocean | collected 2007-12-13 | reverse complement strand
CGAGCCGATCGCGATTGTCGGTCTTAGCGGCCACTACCCCGGCGCGCCAACGCTGAACGATTTCTGGGAAAATCTTGCCGCCGGGCGCGACAGTATCACCGAGGTGCCGCCGGAGCGATGGGCGCTCGACGGTTTCTATGAGCCAGATATCCGCAAGGCGGTGGCTGAGGGCAAGAGCTACGGCAAGTGGGGTGGCTTCCTAGAAGGGTTCGACCGGTTCGATCCGTTCTTCTTCAATATCTCGCCGCGCGAGGCGCGGGCGATGGATCCGCAGGAACGCTGGCTGCTCCGCGCCGCCTGGGAGGCGATCGAGGATGCGGGCTACACTCGCGAAACGCTGGCGGAACGGCATGGCAGCCGAGTCGGTGTGTTCGCCGGCATCACCAGCACCGGCTTCGATCTCTACGGGCCGGAATTGTGGCGCAGCGGCGCGACGGCTATTCCGCGTACCTCCTTCAGTTCGGTGGCCAACCGGATTTCCTACCTGCTCGACCTAAACGGTCCGAGCATGGCCATCGACACGATGTGTTCCTCCTCACTGACCGCGCTACACGAGGCGTGCGAGCAGATCCGGCGCGGCGCCTGCGACATGGCGGTGGCGGGCGCGGTGAATCTCTATGCCCACCCGGCGAGCTACCGGAACCTCAGTGCGAACCACATGCTCTCGGCGGACGGGCGCTGCAAGAGTTTCGGCAAGGGTGGCGACGGGTTCGTGCCCGGCGAAGGTGTCGGTGTAGTGCTTTTGAAGCCGTTGTCGCGCGCGCTGGCCGACGGCGACATCGTCCACGCCGTCATCCGCGCGAGCCATGTGAACCATGGCGGGCACACGAACGGATACACGGTACCCAATCCCGTGGCGCAGGGCGAATTGATCCGTGCCGCGCTGGACCGCGCCGGAATAGACGCACGCGCGGTCAGCTATTTCGAGGCGCACGGCACCGGCACGGAGCTGGGCGATCCCATCGAGATCAACGGGATGACGCGCGCCTTCCGTACCGATACGGACGACCGCGGCTTCTGCGCGATCGGGTCCGTAAAATCGAACATCGGCCATCTGGAGGCAGCGGCCGGCATGGCGGGGCTGACCAAGATCGTCCTCCAGATGCGCAACCGCGCGCTCGTGCCGAGCCTGCATGCGGATGAACTCAACCCCGGCATCGACTTCGCGACCAGCCCGTTCCGGGTCCAGCAGGACCTGGCGGAGTGGCGTCAGCCGGTCATAGAGGGTCAGAACGCACCGCGTATCGCTTGCCTGTCGTCCTTCGGGGCCGGCGGCGCGAACGCCCATGTGGTGGTCGAGGAATTCGAGGACACGCGTGGCACGGACGAGGCGGACGACGGACCGGTCCCGGTCGTGGTGTCTGCCCGTACGCCGGAGCGGCTGTCTATTCTCGCCGGACGCCTGGCCGATTACCTCGATGGGCCGGCCCCGGCGCGGCTCGTGGACGTTGCGTTCACGCTGGCGACGGGCCGTGAGGCGCTGGAACAGCGGGCCGGGTTCGTGGCGGCCTCGCGCGAAGAGGCGGTTTCGAAATTTCGAGCGCTCGCGAATGGGGCGTTCCATGGTGTCGAACACGCAGAAGTCCGCCCGCACAAGGGCGAGATGGCGGCGCTGCGGGCCGACGATGCCGCGATGGACAATGTCTCTGCCCAACTCCGGGCGGGCGCGTTCGCCGGACCGCTGGGCCTGTGGGTAAAGGGTCTGCCGCTGGACTGGGAAGGGGTCGCCTGGACCGCGTCGGAAATGCCCCGCCGGGTGTCTCTGCCGACCTATCCGTTCGCGGAGGAGCGATATTGGTTCGACCTTGAGATTGCTACGGCGCCGAAATCGCAGTCATCACAGACGCCGGAGCGGACGGAGCGAGACAGCCCCGTTCCGGACGGGTCCGCTGTTCCCGCGCAGCCGGCTTGGGACGGCCTCTGCCATGTCGTGACCTGGGACCGCGCGGAACCGGTAATGGCGAAGATCGCGCCTCCGGAAGGCTGTGTGATCATCCTGGGCGGAGGCTCACCGATTGTCGACACGCTCGTGACCAGGTTGCGTCGGATGCATTGCGGCAGCACGGTTGTCCGGCTTTCTCACAGCGATGACAGAGAGTCGCTCGTGGAAGCCGTACGTGAAGCCGGGCCGGTCTCCCGATTCTACACCTTCGCCGACGGGGAGGTGGGTGCCGATACACCGGGCGCCGAACTGGCCTTCCTCGATGTACTGGACGCGTTGGAGCCGTTGGGCGACGGGGTCGAATGCTTCGTCGTTGCCGGTCCGGGCGCCGGGGGCGCGGGCCTGCGGGGCCTCGCCTGCGCGCTGGCCCAGAGCGATCACCGCTTCCGGGTGCGCAACATCACGCTAGCCGATCCGGATCTCGATGACGAAGACTGGACGGCCCGCCTGATCAGCCGCATCCATACCGAACCCCGCGCGCCGCGCGGAGCAACCGTTCGGCTCGGGCGGGCCTCACGTTCGGTGGAAGCCTTTGTGCCGCTGGCCTGGGACGATGACGACGCGATGCCGGGGATTGAGAACGGCGGCGTCTACCTGCTGCTCGGCGGGGCCGGCATGGTGGGCCGCGCGGTGACGCACAAGCTGATTGCCGAACATCAAGCGCGGGTCATATGGGTCGGGCGCGCGCCGGAGCGGGATGCGGAACTCCAGGAAAAGCTCGCGGATTTCGATGCCGGTGCGCGCCCGGCCTATGTCGAGGCCGACACCCTCGACGCGGCGTCCATCGCGCGAGCCGTCGAGGATATCGCCGCGCGCCACGGGCGTATCGACGGCGCATTCTTCATGGGGAAGGTGTTCCATCTGGAAGATACGCTCGAACGTCACGACCGGACCGCGTTTGAGGCGACCTTCAACATCCGCAACCGCGGCATCCGGTATTTCCATGCTGCGGTGGAAGCCGCCGCACCGGGTTTCGTCTGTTACTTCTCCTCGGCCCAGGCCTATTCCTTCCTGCCGGCTAACGAGAGCGTGGGATATGCCGCGGCCGTCACCTCCGCCGACCGGGTGGTGCGCGAACTGGCGGAGCACTCGAATTTCCCGGTCGGGACGGTCAACTGGGGCTACTGGCAGAGTAGCGTCGCGGAGACAGAGGTCGGGGAGGGGCTCGCCCGTCACTTCGACTTCATTTCCGATGACGACGGATACCGCGTGCTAGACCGTTTTGTCGGGGCCCTGCGTGCGGGCGCGCTCGACCAGGTGCTATGCGCCGGCGCGGGCGAGAGTGCGGCCCGGCTGATGAACATTCGTGATGGCGAGGCGATTCGCCTCGTGCCCAGGTCCGATGCCGCGGACGGTCTCTCGGCTTTCGCGCCCGAGAATGCACCGCAGGACATCGTGACCCGCCAGGAGCGGGAGGATCTCGACCGCTGGGTCTCTCGCCTGCTGTTCATGAAGTTGGGGCAGACGAACCGGGACAAGGTTCTGGAGAAGTACGGGCCGCTGATGGAGGAGTTCGCGGAGATTTCCAATCCCGGCCTCAAGGGCGATATCTGGCCGCGCTGGCACGCTTATGTCGAGAAGCTGGAGGGCCCTGAACTGCGCGCGGCGGCCGCGCTCGCGGAGGCCTGTCTCTTCGCGCTGCCGGAAGTCCTGACCGGCGAGGTTGGAGCGACTGACGTGGTTTTCCCGCAGGGTTCGCCCCGTCTCGTCGAGGCACTGTACCGAGACAACGCGCTATCCGACCATTTCAACCGCGAACTGGCCCGGGCGGCAGCGGCCTGCGTGGCAGAGGCTGGACGTCCCGTCCGCATCCTGGAGATTGGGGCCGGCACCGGGTCGACCACGGCGATGGTTGTCGATGATCTCGTGCCGCACATGGACCGGATCGCCGAATACAGGTTCACCGATCTGGGAGCTGGCTTCCTCGGTCAGGCGCGCAAGCGCTTCGGGGAAGCGGTTCCGGCGATGACCTATGCGCAGCTCGACATCCAAGAGCCGCTTGCAGCTCAGGGAATCGCACCCGGCAGCTACGACATCGTTATCGCGACCAATGTCCTTCATGCGACACGAAACATCCGTGAGACGCTGCGAAACGCCAAGGCGGCGCTCGTACGCGGCGGAGTGCTGCTGGTTAACGAGATCACCGAGAAAAGCGTCGTCGGCACTGTCAGCTTCGGTCTGCTCGACGGCTGGTGGTCGCACAAGGATGCCGAATTGCGTATTCCGGGCTCGCCGCTGCTGGACGTGCGCGGTTTCGCGGCGGTGATGGAGTCCGAAGGGTTTCGCCATGCGCGCGGCTTGACCGGCCTGGATGCCGAGCTGGGACAGGAGGTGATCGCCAGTGTGAGCGACGGTCTTGTAAGGCAGACCGAAGCCGCAGAGGCTGGGGCGGCTCCTGCGCGCCAGGAGGTTGCGCCTGCGCCGAAAACCCTGAACACCAATGCCGACGCGGTCGATACTGAGGCCGTGATCCGTGAAGCGCTCGTCGCGAAGCTCGAAGGCGGGGCGGACCAGGTCGCGCGCGACGTCGCCTTCTCCGATTACGGCGTGGACTCGATCCTCGGGGTCGGGTTCGTCGAGGCGATCAACGACGCGCTTGGAATCGATCTCAACGCGACAGTGCTGTTCGAGTATCCGAACATCGCCCAGCTCGCCCTGCATATCGATGCGGAGCATGAGATTGCGCCCGCGACGGGGACCACACCCGCCCCAGCGGCCCCATTGGCGGTGCAGAAAGATGCGGGCCGCTCGGAAAACTCGGTAACTGCAGCCGACGAGGCCATCGCCGTGATCGGGTATTCGGGCCGTTTCCCCGCCGCGGGCGACGCGGAGGCGTTCTGGGATGTTCTGATGCGCGGCACGCCGGCCTTCGGGGAACTGCCGGACGAATTCAAGCGCCCGGGCGGCTATCGCTGGGGGGCGGTCCTGGACAAGCGCGACTGCTTCGACCCGCTTTTCTTTAACATCTCGCCGCGCGAGGCGGAAACGATGAATCGCCACCAGCGCCTGGTGCTGGAAGAGGGCTGGCGCTCGCTCGAACATGCGGGCTACGACCCGAAGGGGCTGGCTGAAACCCGCACCGGGATCTTCGTGGGGGCGGAGCCGGTCGGCAGCATGGGCGAATCCTTCACCGGTGCGTCCGATGCGCTCATCGCCTCACGCCTGTCCTATTTCCTAGGGCTGCGCGGCGCGGCGCTGGTGGTCAACACCGGCTGTTCGTCCTCCGGGGTGGCGCTGCATCTCGCCTGCCGCAGCCTGCTTGCGGGCGAATGCGACGTGGCGCTGGCCGGCGGCATTTCCGTGAACCTCGACCCGAACGTCCTCTTCTCGCTGGCGGAGACCGGGATGCTCTCGCCTAGCGGGACCTGCCGCACATTCGACAGCCATGCCGACGGCACCGTCCTGTCCGAGGGCGTCGGCATCGCGCTGCTGAAGCCGCTCGCGGCGGCGCTGGCCGACGGCGACACGATCCACGGTGTCATCGTTGCCTCCGCAATCAACCAGGACGGAGCGAGCAACGGCATCACCGCGCCCAGCGGAGCGGCGCAGGAAGAGCTAATTGCTGACCTCTACGACGAGGCCGGCATCGATCCGCGCACCATCAGCTATGTCGAGGCGCACGGCACCGGCACCGCGCTGGGCGACCCGGTGGAGGCGAACGCGCTGCGCCGGGTCTTCGGCCGGTCCACCTCGGATAAGGGCTTCTGCACAATCGGCAGCGCCAAGGCCCATGTCGGCCACACCTCCGCCGCGTCCGGCGTGATCGGCCTGATCAAGATCCTGCTGTCGCTGCGCCACCGCACCCTGCCGCCGATTCCGGGCTTCGAGACGCTGAACGAGCGCATCGAGTTCGCCGGCTCGCCTTTTCGGGTGGCGGCGCAGGAGACGCCTTGGACGTCCGAAAGTGGCCCGTTGACCGCGGCCCTGAGTTCCTTCGGCCACAGCGGCACCAACGCGCATTTCGTCCTCCGGGAGCACCCGGTACAGGCCGATGGCGCGACGAAGATGTTCGACCATCCGGTCGTGATCCCAGTCTCCGCTCGCACACCTGAACGGCTGCGGGAACAGGCGCGCCGTCTCGGCGAAAATCTGCGCGACACGCCCGACCGGGGTTTGCGCGATGTTGCCTTCACGCTCCGCCACGGGCGCGAGGCTATGGAAGCGCGCGCGGCCTTCGCCGTCTGCTCCGTCCCCGAACTGGCCGATGCACTCGAAAGCTTCGATCCGGACGCGCGCGAGGAGACGGAATTGCCCGGTGACGTGCGCCGCTGGATCGCCGGCGAGGATATTGACTGGCCCGCGCTGCCGGGCGGGTCGGCCCCGCGCCGAATTCCGCTGCCGACCTATCCCTTCGCGCGCGATGTCTATCCGGTGCCGTCGGAAGCGGCCCCGGCCGTCAACGACAAGCGCCACCCGTTACTCCATGCCAACCGGTCCGGGCTGGGTAGTGTGCGCTACACCGCGCGGTTCGACGGCTCCGAATTCTTCCTTGCCGGACACACGGTGGACGGTGTGCCGGTAATGCCGGGCGTGGTCTATCTGGAGATGGCTCGCGCCGCGGTCGAACTGGCCGGGGGAGGGGGCGTGCGTGCGATCGAGGACGTGGTCTGGGAGCGTCCGTTCCGGATCGAGGGGGAACCGGGTGAGCTTGCGGTCGATCTTTCGGCGCGCGCCGATGGGGCGGTCGCCTTCGTCATTTCGAGTTGCACGCCCGGCGGCGTAGCCTGCGACCATGCACGCGGCGTCGTGTTCTCCGGAGCCGCCGGCGAGACGCCTGCGGATATTCGTATCCACCCCGATGTGCCGAACCAACCCGTGCTGCCCGGCGCTCCGGACTGGGCGGACTGCCGTCGCGCCTTCGAAGCCGCGGGCATCCGCCACGGCGAGGCCATGCGCGCGGTCACGGCGCTGTGCGTCGGCGAACACGGCGTCGTGGCGCGCCTGTCCTTGCCGGACACGGTGCGGCGCGGCTGTGAAATGTTTGTCCTGCATCCCGCGCTGATGGACAGCGCGCTCCAGGCCGCGATGGCGCTGACACTTGATGGGGCCGGCGGGGCCGCTCCGGGCGAACCCTCGATGCCGTTCGCGCTCGACCGATTGGATGTCTTCGCTGCCCTGCCGCCGAACCTATCCTGCCGCGTCTGGCGGTCCGACGATGTTGGTAACGGCAAGCTGGAACGGCTCGACATCGAACTGTTCGACGACGACGGCAAGGTTTTAGCGCGCCTGTCCGGCCTCACCTCACGGGCGGCCGAGACCGGAACGGTGGAGACGGCGTCGCAAGCAATCGAAGCCGCGGCCGATTCTTGTGTCACGCACCTCCTCGCCCCTGTCTGGGCGGCGGTCCCGGTGCCGGCCCCGCTTGATTCGCCCGCGGACATGCGGGTGCTGGTCGCTGGCGGTACCGTCGAACAGCGCGAGGCCATTGTCGCGCTTTATCCCGACGCCCGCCACTTGGAATACCGCCCGACCGTGGCCGGACGCGACGTGGAGCTGAACATCGCGGAACCTTTCGACCATCTGGTCTGGATCGCGCCACCCTCCGGAGGTACGCTCGCGGAGATGGCCGACGCGCAGGCCGGCGGTGTGATGCACCTGTTCTCGCTGATCCGGGCGCATCTGCGTGCGGGCCGGACATTGGACGAACTCAGCTGGACCATCGTCACCCTCGGGGCGTGCGCCATAACTGCCGGCGAGACGCTGGACCCTACCCACGCCGCAGTCCATGGGCTCGCCGGCTCCATGGCCAAGGAATTTCCCCACTGGCGGGTCCGCATGCTGGACGTGGCGCGGGGCGACGTGCTGCCGGTGGACGCCATCTTCCGCGCGCCGTTCGATCCGGCGGGCGAGGTGCTGGCGCGGCGCGACGACGTGTGGTTCCACCAGGAACTGCTGCCCGCCGACTGGCCGGAGACAGACGCGCCGGCCTACAGGCCGGACGGTACCTATCTGGTGATCGGCGGCGCCGGGGGTCTTGGCGAGGCCTGGAGCAGGGCGGTGATCGAGGCGCACGACGCCCAGGTTGTCTGGGTCGGACGGCGGCCGCTCGATGCGGACATCCAACGCAAGCTCGATGCGCTGGCGCAATCCGGTCCCGCGCCGGTCTATATCAACGCCGATGCGGGCGACCCGGTCGCGCTGGCCCGCGCCTGCGCCGACATCCGCGCGCGGTTCGGCCGTATCGACGGCGTAGTCCATTCCGCTCTCGTGTTGGAGGACAGGAGCCTCGCCGCGATGGAGCCGGAGGCCTTCCGCGCGGCGCTCCACCCGAAGGTCGATGCCAGCATCGCACTGGCCCGGGCGCTGACAGGGTCGCTCGACAATGCTCCTGCGGGCGATGCTCCCGATTTCGTGCTGTTCTTTTCCTCCCTCCAGTCCTTTACGATGGCGGCCGGCCAGAGTAACTATGCCGCCGGGAGCACCTTTGCGGACGCGCTCGCGGACGCATTGCCGGCGCACCTCGCGTGTCCGGTGAAGGTAATGAACTGGGGATACTGGGGGTCCGTGGGCATCGTCGCAGACGACCTGTATCGTGAGCGTATGGCCCGGGCCGGGCTGGTGTCGATCGAACCGGAGGAAGGTATGGCCGCGTTGGCGGGCCTGCTGTCCGGACCGTTCGCAAGGCTGGCGCTGGTCAAGACCCGCGCGGGCTTGGAGCTGGGCGGCCCGGCCGGTGCGGCGGACGGCCGGGTGACCGTTTACCGCGCGGAAATTCCCTCAGGCATCCAGTTGCTGGCGACGTCATGACCGAACAGATGAATCTCGTCGCAGCGGAAATGAACCGCCTACTCCTGCTGATCCTGCGAGCCACGCTTGTCGGGTTGCAGACGGATGGGCTGGCCTGGCCGCACAACCGCTGGGTGGAGACCGCGCGGGACTTCCTCGCCGAACGCCCAGCCGATGCTCCGGCCGGCGCGGAAGACCTTGATAGCCTGTGGCAGGAATGGATGCGGGCGAGTGCCGGCGTCTTAGATACGCCCGACATGCGCCCCCAGTTCGATCTGGCCGAGGCATGCCTGCGGGCGCTGCCGGACGTGCTGGCCGGAAGGATTGACGCCCACGAGATCCTGTTCCCCGGCGGCTCCATGGAACGGGTCGAGGGCGTGCACCGCGGTAACGCTATCGCCGACCACTTCAACAGGGTCCTGTGCGAGCAGGTCGCGGCTTATATGCGCGGGCGCACTGCCGTCGACCCGTCGGCCCGGATCCACATTCTGGAGGTCGGCGCGGGGGTGGGCGGCACCACGGCCACGCTGCTGGAGATGCTGGCGCCTTTTCAGGACCGAATCGCCGAATACCGCTTCACCGACTTATCCGCGGCCTTTCTGCACGCCGCGCAGGACCGCTTCGGCTCGGACCGCCCGGCCTTCGAGACCGCGCGCTTCGACATCGAGCAGTCGCCCGGCGAGCAGGGGATCGCCGCCGACCGGTACGATGTAGTGGTCGCCGCGAACGTGCTGCACGTCGCCGCCGACATCCGCGTGGCGCTGCGCCATCTCAAGATTCCGCTGCGCCGCAACGGGCTTATGTTCGTCAACGAGCTCAGCGCGCGCTCGTTGTTCACCCACCTGACCTTCGGTCTTCTGGAGGCGTGGTGGAGCCACCGGGATTCCGTGCTGCGTATTCCGGGCAGTCCCGCGCTGTTGCCTGAAACCTGGGGGCGGGTCCTACGGCAGGAGGGCTTCTCCGCCGTCGTTTTCCCGGCCGAGGACGTTCACGCGCTGGGCCAGCAGATCATCATCGCGGAGAGCGACGGCGTCGTCCGTCAGGACGCGGCGCCCGGTGTGCAGGCAAGCGCGGTCAAGCCTCCGCGCGCCGCACCTGTGACGACCGAACCAGCCCCGTCCAAAGCGCTGGGCTCCGCCACCGTGCCTCAGGACCTGCGTGCGGCCTGTGCCAACATCATTCATGCGGTGGTCGCAGACACGCTCCGGCTGCCCGAATCTGGTATCGATCGGACCCGTCCGCTCGGCAAGTACGGGCTGGACTCGATCCTAGCGATCCAGTTGGCCAAGGCGCTGAGCGAACAATTCGACGGTGTGCGCACGACGATGTTCTTTGAGGCGGAGACCATTGAGGAACTGGCCGAAGCACTGCTGGAAGACAACCGCGCGCGCCTACTCCGGGAGACCGGAAAGGACGTCGATGCTCCGGCGGGCGATGTTCGGGCGCCGGCTATTGAACTGGATGCACCCGTCTTGCACGTCCGCTCCGGGGACGAGGCGCCGGCACGGCACAGCGCAGCGGGACCGGGCGGCATCGCGATCATCGGACTGTCGGGCCGTTACCCCGGCGCACCAGATGTCGAAACCTTCTGGGACAACCTGCTGGCCGGCCGCGACGCGATTACTCGTGTGCCGGGTGACCGCTGGGACACCTCCGGCCCCCCCGCCTGCGAATGGGGCGGGTTCCTCGATGAGGTCTACGCCTTCGATCCGCTGTTTTTCGATATCTCGCCGCGCGAGGCCGAGATAATGGCGCCCGAGGAACGCCTGTTCCTGGAAACCGTCTGGAACGTGCTGGAGGCGACCGGCTACACCCGCGCGCGCATCCGCAACCGCCATGACGGGCGTGTCGGCGTGTTTGCCGGGGCGATGTACCAGCATTACCGCGACACCGTGGAGGACGCAGCCCAGCGCGCGTTGGTCTCCATCTCGTCCTTTAGCGGTATCGCCAACCGTGTGTCCCATGTGCTCGACTTCAATGGGCCGAGCGTCGCAGTGGACACGATGTGTTCGGCCTCCGCCGTGGCTATCCACATGGCCTGCGAGAGCCTGCGTAACGGCGATTGCGGCCTCGCGGTCGCGGGCGGGGTGAACCTGTCGCTGCATCGCGGCAAGTTTGAGGGGCTCCGCCAAGCGCAGCTTACCGGCACAAGGCCGGAAAGCCGCTCCTTCGCGAGAGGTGACGGCTATTTGCCGGCGGAGGCAGTCGGTGCGGTCCTGCTCAAGCCTCTGGCGGCAGCGGAAGCGGACGGCGACGAGATCCTTGCGGTCATCCGCACGTCGGCCATCAACCATGACGGCCAGACGGCCGGGCCCGGCATCCCCAGCCCGAAGGCGCAGCGCCGGTTGGTCGAGGAGAACCTCCGCAAGTCCGGTGTCGATCCGCGCACGATCGGCTATGTGGAGGCGGCGGCTAACGGCTCGGCGCTTGGCGACCCCATCGAGGTGGATGCGCTCTCTGGCGCGTTCGCCGCCTTTACCGAAGACGAAGGCTTCTGCACGCTGGGCTCCGTCAAATCGAACATCGGCCATCCGGAAGCCGCCTCGGGCATCGCGCAGTTGACAAAGGTTGTCCTGCAGATGCGACATCGACGCATTGTGCCGACCATCGGTGCGTGGCCGCTCAACCCGGAGATTAAACTCGACCGCTCGCCGTTCGAAATTACGGCGGAGGCGCTGGACTGGATGCCGATGCACGATGCGTCGGGTGAAGAGTTGCCCTTGCGCGCGACGGTCAGTTCCTTCGGGGGCGGCGGTTCCAACGCGCACCTGATCGTTGAGGAATACCGCCGCGCCGCGCCGCCGGTGTCGAAGGCCGTGGAAACCAGACCTTTCGCGGCGGTGCTCTCCGCGCGCACCGAAAATGCGCTGTGCATGGCGGCCGGCAACCTGTCGCGGCATCTCGCGGCGCATCCCAACTTTACCCTTTCCGACATCTCTTGGACCCTCCAGAGCGCACGCGAAGCGATGGAGGAACGGCTCGGGTGCGTCGTCTCGTCCGTAGCCGAATTGCGGGATATCCTCGACGCGTTTACTGAAGGCCGTGTCGAAGGTCCCGATCTGCTCCGTGGCCGGGTGGAGGCCAACGCGCCGGTGCCTGCGTCTTCATGCACACCGGACGGCCCGCGTGATGCGCTGTCCTGCTGGATCGTGGGAGAAGAGATCGACTGGCGCGCGTTACACGACGGCGACGAACCCGCCATCATTTGGCTGCCGACCTATCCGTTCGAGCGCGCGCGCTATCGTGCTGAACCGCCCGCCGCGCCGCAGGCTGATGAAACGCAGTTGTCGTTCGGGGCCGAGACACCCTTCCTGCGCGATCACGGCGGCGCGCTGCCCGGCGTGGTGCATCTGGCGCTGGCCTGCGCGGCATTTGGAAGGACTGTGCCCGGAGAGACGGTCGGATTCCGCAACGTGGTCTGGCGCAGCCCGCTCGTGGCTGAGGGGGGGGCGCTCGACGTCACGGTGACACTTACCCACGAGGCGGACGTGACCCGGTTCGCCACCCGGGATCGTGACGGACATATGGCTTGCTGTGGAACGCTCGTGGTGGACAAGGCAGGATCAGGCGACGCGTTACCCAAGCTTGCGGCGTTCCCCGACGGGTTTGGCGAACCGCTCTCCCGCGCGGACTGCGACGCCCTGCTCGAAGGCTCCAACGGCGAAAGTCTGCTGAACCTCGAGGAGTTGCGGCACGGAACGGACGGAGCACGCGCGCGGCTCACGCGGCGCGGCGACCTGATGGCCGGAACGGACCTTGCCGGCCTCGACCTGGGGACGCTAGACATCGGGCTGCTTAACGGCGCGTTTCTGACGGCGGCATGCTGGCTGAAACTCCAAGCACCGGATAGCGCACTCGCCATGCCGTTCGCGCTGGAACGCCTCGACGTGCTGGCCCCGCCACCCGATTCCGTCACCGTGCACCTCCGTCCTTGGGACGGCACCGTACCGGGCTTCGACATCGAGATGTGCGCACCCGGTGGCGAGGTCGTGGCGCGGCTGCGCGGCCTGACGCTGCGCGCCGGAGACGAGGTACCCGCCGAGCCTGTTTCTGACCGCCGGTGCGTACCGGCGATGCTGGGCGATCTGGGCGCCGAACTCGCGGAGATGCTCTGCGCGATCCAGAAGCTCCAGCGCGACCGGGTTGAACCAGGCGCACCGTGGTCGCGCTTCGGCATGTCCTCGATCGGCTTCGTGGAATTCACCGGCCGGATCAACCGCCGCTTCGGGCTCGACCTGATGCCAACGATCTTCTTCGAGCACACCTCGCTCGACGCGCTCGAAGATTATCTCTCCGGGCTGACGGGCGCGCCATCGCGCCGGAGAACACCGGCGGTGGGAACGCAATCCTCCGTGAATGCGAATGCGGCGGTCCCCATCGCAGTGGTCGGCATGAGTGGACGCTTCCCTGGCTCGGAAGACCTCGACGCATTTTGGGACAACATCATCCACGACCGTGACCTGATTACCGAAATCCCGGCGGACCGCTGGAACTGGCGCGACCTCTTCGGCGATCCGCACCAGCAGTCGGGCCGCACCCGCGCACGATGGGGCGGGTTCCTGCCGGACGTGGCCCTGTTCGATCCGAAGTTCTTCGGCTATTCGCCGCGCGACGCCGAGGCGATGGATCCGCAATCACGCCTCGTACTGGAGGAAAGCTGGGCGGCGCTCGAGAATGCGGGCATCGCACCGGCTTCGCTAGTGGGCAGCGCCGTCGGCGTCTTTGTCGGCGTCTCCACTGCGGATTACAAGGATATCTGCCGCGATGGCGCGCCGGAGATCGCTGCCCAGATCAAGCCGTTCATGATTGCCAACCGGGTCTCCTACGTACTTGACCTGCACGGGCCGAGCGAGGTGATCGATACGGCGTGTTCGAGCTCGCTGGTGGCGGTCCACCGTGCGGTGGATTCGATTCGGCGCGGCACCTGCGGCGCGGCGCTGGTCGGCGGGGTGAACGTCATCGCCCATCCGGAGATCACGCTGTCCCTCAGCAAGGCCGGCGTGCTGAGCGAGGACGGGCGCTGCATGGCGTTCGATGCGCGTGGCAATGGCATGGTGCGCGGCGAGGGCGTCGGGATGATGCTCCTGAAGCCGCTCGAATCCGCCGTTGTGGACGGTGACCGCATCCTCGGCGTGATACGGGGTAGCGCGGAAAACCACGATGGCCGGTCCAGCTCCGCCTCCGCCCCGAACCCGGCGGCCCAGCGCGACCTCATCGTCCGCGCCATGCGCGACGCTGAGATCGATCCCGCGACGGTCGGTTATGTCGAAGCGCACGGTACAGGCACCGAACTCGGTGATCCCGTCGAGGTACGCGGCTTGCGCACGGCCTACGAGACGCTATACCGCGACGCGGGCATTCCGGTCCCGGCGGCGCGGACCTGCGTGCTGGGCTCTGTGAAGGCGAATGTCGGCCACCTGGAGGCGGCGGCGGGTGTCGCGGGCCTGATGAAGGTGCTGCAGATGTTCGCCCACGCGCGAATCCCAGGAAACCCGCACCTGCGCGACGCTAACCCCTATCTCGAACTCGACGGCAGTCCCTTCGAACTTGCCCGCACGCCGCGTGACTGGGCCTCGCCCCGCGACACGTCGGGTGTTGCGGCGCCGCGCCGGGCGGGGGTGAGCAGCTTCGGCATCGGCGGCACCAACGCGCATATCGTGATGGAGGAATATCCGGCATCGGACGCCGGTCGTGTCGAACGCGCGGACGGTCCCTACGCCTTTCCGCTCTCCGCGCGTGACTCGGACGGCCTGCACCGTGTCGCTGTCCGGCTGCGCGATTTCCTAGCGAGCAATCCGGCGGCGGAGCCCGAGCGGATGGCGTGGACGCTCCAGCGCGGGCGCGACGCGATGGCGATCCGCCTGGGTCTGGTGGCCGCCACGCGGGACGAACTTCTGGCGCTTCTCGATCAGGTGACGGCGACGATCGATCTTCCGGCGGGAGAGGTGCTCGGACAGGCCACTGGCGCGGTTACCGACGCGCTCGCCACGTGGGTGACGGGCCAGGACATCGACTGGCGCGCGCTCTGGGGGCCCAAGACGCCGCCGAAGATCGCCCTGCCGACCTATCCTTTCGCGCGCGATCGCCATTGGATCACGCAGACACCTGCTGATTCCGTCCCTACCGCAATCGTGGAAGCTCCAGGAGCGTCGGAATACCTGCTCTATCAGCCCGCATGGATGCCCGTCCGGCCCGGCGGCGATGCCACAACGGATGGTGAAATCCTCCGGATACTGTGTGGGAGTGGCTGGCCCGCCTCCGTTGCGGGATCGGTGGTGCTCGATGGCGGATCCGGCGACGCCGTCGACGACTTCACGGAGATCGCGGTACGGGCCTTCGAACACGTCCGGGACTTCCTGGAAAGGCGGCCCGCGGACGGTGCGCTGATCCAGGCCGTGATCGCATCCAATGACGACGGTGCGGTTCTCGGTGGGCTCGCGGGTCTGCTGAAGACCGCCGCGCAGGAGAATGCGCGGGTGCGCGCGCAGCTTGTCGAGTTCGATAACGTGCTGCCTGAGTACGAACTCTGCAGGCGGCTCGACGAGGCGCGCGCCATCCCTGGCACGCATCACCTGCGCTGGCGCGCTGGAAGCTGGGAACGTCTCGACTGGCAGGAACGCCCGGTGATGCCCGAGGGCGGGGCAACCGTGCCATGGCGTGACGGTGGGATCTACCTGGTCACCGGCGGGACTGGCGGGCTCGGTCTGATCTTTGCGCACGAGATCGCGAAGAACACAAAAGACGCGACGCTGATTTTGTCGGGCCGGTCCCGGCCCGGGGCGGACACAACGGCGCACATTCGCGAAATCGAGGCGCTGGGAGCCAAAGTAGCCTTCCGGCAGGCCGACATAGGGCGCGCCGATCAGGTCGACGCGCTCGTGTCTGAGATCGTCCGGGAATGGGGTCCGCTGACCGGCGTGCTGCACTGCGCGGGTGTCGAGCGGGGCTGCTACATCCTGAAGAAATCTCCGGCGGATTTCCGTGCGGTACTGTCGCCCAAGGTATCGGGCGCCTGGCATCTTGACTGGGCTACGCGTGATCACCCACTCGACCTGTTCGTGCTGTTCGCGTCCGGAGCCGGCGCGATCGGACAGGCGGGACAGTCGGACTACTCCACGGCCAACGGCTACCTCGACCGGTTCGCGGCCGAACGGATCGGGGTGGTCGAAACGGGTGAGCGCAACGGGCGGACCATCGCCATCGACTGGCCGCTCTGGCGCGAGGGTGGGATGCAGGTTTCGCCGGAGGCCGAGGCGGTAATACGGTCCGAAACCGGCACGCGCGCCATGGCCACGCGGGCGGGTCTGTCCGCCTTCCGCGACGCGCTCGCCAGCGGGCTGGCGCAGGTGGCGGTCGTGGCGGGCGATCCGGGTGACATCCGCGCGGCCCTGTCTGCGCGGGACACACATATGGAGATATTACGCCCGGCGGCATCGAGACAGCTTGCGTCGGGTGCACGTCTGGGCGAAGCTGTTCTCGGGAAACTGGCCGGTCTCATCGGCGAACAGGTCAAACTGCCCGCCGACCGGATCATGGCGGACGAACCCTTCGAGGCTTTCGGAATCGATTCCATCGCTGTCGTCGGCCTTAACGACGCGCTAGAGCGGATCTTCGGGCCGGTGTCCCGCACGCTCCTGTTCGAGTGCCGGACCCTGCGCGAACTGGCCGAACACTTCACGGAATTCTACGTGGCAGAATGCCGGACATGGACCGGCCTAGAGGCAGTGGCATCCGCCCTCGCCGCGCCGTCCGCCCCGGCCGCGGAAACGCGTCCCGTGATGCGTTCTGTTCGAGAGGTCTTCGCCGACGAACCGCTGGCGATCATCGGTATGGCCGGACGCTTCCCCGAGGCCGACGACCTCGATGCCTTCTGGGAGAACCTCAGATCGGGCCGGGATTCCATCCGAGACATTCCAGCCGACCGCTGGCCACTAGATGGGTTCTACGAGCCCGACCGCGAACGCGCGGTGGCGGAGGGTAAGAGCTACCTGAAGACCGGCGGTTTCATCGACGGCGCGACCGAGTTCGATCCCCAGTTCTTCAACATCTCGCCGCGCGAGGCGCTGGCGATGGATCCGCAGGAACGGCTGTTCCTCGAAACTGCATGGGCGGCGGTCGAAGATGCCGGCTACTGCCGCGACAGCCTGCGCCGGATGGTCGATAGCCGTGTCGGGGTCTTTGCCGGCATCACCAAGACCGGGTTCGATCTTTATGCGCCCGAGCTCTGGCGGCGTGGCGAGAAGGTCTACCCGCACACCTCCTTCGGCTCGGTGCCCAACCGAGTCTCCTATATATTGGACCTCCAAGGGCCGAGCGTGCCGGTCGACACGCTGTGCTCGTCCTCGCTGACGGCGCTGCACGTCGCGCGTACGCACATCCTGCGCGGTGACTGCGAGATGGCCATCGTCGGCGCGGTGAACCTCTACCTCCACCCGTCGAGCTACACGAGTCTGTGCGCACAGGGTTTCCTCGCGCCGGGCGGACATTGCCGCGCTTTCGGCGCGGACGGTGACGGGTTCGTCCCTGGTGAAGGCGTGGGCGCAATAGTACTCAAACGACTGTCGGCGGCCAAGCGCGACGGCGATACGATCCACGCGCTGGTGCGCGGGACGGCGGTCAATCACGACGGTAAGACCAACGGCTATACTGTTCCCAACCCGTCGGCTCAGGCGCGCCTGGTGCGTGATACGCTCGAAGCGGCGGGCGTCGATGCGCGCGAGGTCAGCTATGTCGAGGCGCATGGCACGGGCACGAACCTCGGCGACCCGATCGAGATAACCGGCCTGACCCGCGCTTACCGTGACGACACCGAGGAAAGCGGCTACGCGGCCATCGGTTCGGTGAAGTCCAATATAGGCCATCTGGAAGCGGCGGCAGGCATTGCCGGCCTCATGAAGATCGTCCTGCAGATGCGCCATGGCGAGTTCGCGCCGAGCCTGCACGCAGACACGCTCAACCCGAACATCGATTTTTCGGCCACGCCCTTCCGCGTGCAGCGCGAGTCCGCGCCGTGGCACCGGCCCGTTATCGGCGAGGGTCACACCGCGCGTGAAACCACGCGCATAGCCGGGCTGTCCTCCTTCGGGGCTGGCGGCAGCAATGCCCATGCGGTGATCGAGGAATATGTGCACGAGGCGCAGACCGGCCGCGATATTGCCGATGACGGCTCGGTCGCCATCGTCCTGTCCGCGCGGGACGAGGCGGGGCTGCGCCGGATCGCGCGGAACCTGTCGGAATTCGTGAGCGCGACGGACGAAACCCTGCGCGACATCGCCTTCACGCTTCAGGTCGGCCGCCAGCCGATGACCTGCCGCGCGGGCTTTGTGACTACATCGCTTCAGGACCTTTGCACGAATCTGAGTGTGCTAGCCGACGGCGCGGACATGCCGGGGCTGGTGCGCGGCAGGGCGAAGAATGACGGCGGTGAACTGGCCGGACTGCTGGGCTCGGGAGAGGCTGCCTCGGTGGTGGCGGCGTGGCTGCACGACGCCAAACTGGACAAGATGGTGGAGAACTGGGTCACGGGTACGGAGATCGACTGGCATGACCTCGCGCGCACGCACGCGCCGCGCCGGATCTCGCTGCCGACCTATCCGTTTGCGAGCGAACGCTTCTGGTTCGATGTCGCGCCGAGCCTGCCGTCGGGCAGTGCATCGGCGATGGAACCGACTGGCCTCATGTGTTTCCGCGAGGAATGGGTGCCCGCAACGTTGCCCGCGATGGGGGGCGAGGCTGTGCCGCTCGCCTGTCTGGTATCCGGAGAGACCGGTGACGCGATGCGCGTCGCTCTGGCTGCGGAATTCGGGGCGACGACGGTCTCGGTCCTGCCGGCCGATGTCTCCGATATCGATCTCACGCCGGGCAATGACTGCGTCGTGTTCATCGGGACGGGGCACGAAGACGACGCGGCTCGGATCGCGGAGCTTCTGCGTGCGCTTGATGGGGCGGAGGCGATGCCGCGCCGGCTGATCCTCGCCGGTCACGCGGCGGACCCGTTGGCGCGCAGCTATGCCGAATCCTGGATTGGATTCGAGCGGTCCCTGCGCCTGGGCCGACCCGATCTCGCCGTCGCCGTGGTGATAGCGGATGCTGTCGATGCGCGCGACTTTGTTGCTCACCTTCGCGAGGAAATCCGCGCCAGCGAAACCGGTGGCATTCTTTACCGCAACGGCGCGCGCCACGGGTTACAGGTCCGTCCGGAGACCGCGCCGTTCGGCCCAATGCCCCTCGGAGCCACGGTCGTCATCACCGGCGGGGCCGGAGGTCTCGGCCTGCTCACCGCCGAGCACCTCGCGGCGCGGGGCCATGTGAAGCTCGCCCTGCTCGGGCGGTCCTCGCTTGATACGGCACGCCGGGCGCGGATCGCGGCGATGGAGGCGTCGGGCGTAGAAGTCGAGTACATCCGGGCCGATCTCGCGGACGAGGCCTCGCTCTTTGCGGCGCTGGACAACGTACGCGCGCGCTTCGGGCCGGTGGATATCGTGATCCATGCCGCGGGCGTGCAGGCCTGCGGCGACGTGTTCACGAACGACCGGGCTGCCTTCGAACGGGTCGTGACGCCCAAGGTACGCGGTGCGCTGCTGCTCGACCGGCTGCTGGCCGGCGACCCCGTGAAGCTTACATGTTACACGTCGTCCAGCTCGGCCGTACTCGGTGATTTCGGGTCGTGCGACTACGCCGTCGCCAACCGCTTCCTGATGGCCCATGCGGCGGCCCGCAACACGCAAGAGCACAAGACGCTCGCCGTGGGCTGGCCGCTCTGGCGCGACGGCGGCATGGGACATGGGGACGCGGACGGGGCGGAGTTCTACCTAAAGACCTCCGGCCAGCGCCTGCTGGAGAGCGGCGAGGCATTGGATCTCCTCGACCGGCTGTTCGCAGGGCCTGGCGGCGCGACGCTAGTGCTCGCCGGACACCGGGAGAAGGTCGAACATTTCCTGGGAATATGCAGTGAGACCCTGGCCGCACCGGCAGCGGAAACGGTCGCGCCGGTATCGTCACCGGGAGGTAGTGCATCCGATACGCAAGTCGCGGATCTGTTGACCCGCATCGCGAGCGACATCCTCGCACTACCCGTGGAGCGGTTCGAGGGCGACCGTAACTTGGCCGATTTCGGCTTCGATTCCGTGAGCCTCGGCGACTACGCCAAGCGTCTGACCGACGCGCTCGTCATCGAGGTCGCGCCTGCGCTGTTCTACGGTCATTCGACCCTGGACGACCTGACGGATTATTTCAGGGCCGAGCACGGCGATGCGTTGCAAGCGCTGTTTGGCGAAGAGACGGTTGTCGTGTCTCCGGACGCGACCGAGACTCAAGCGTCTCCACTTGAAAAGGCGCCGGACGAAACCCCGGTCGCGGTTGTGACGCCGGCGCCGCACCCCGCGGAGCCGATCGCCGTCGTCGGGATGAGCGGGCGCTTCCCCGGCGCGGCCTCTGTTTCCGCGCTGTGGGAGCGGGTGCGGCGCGGCGAGAGCGCTATAGGTCCCGTTCCCAAATCACGGCGCGAGCGGCCCGGCGACGCCCATGAGGTCGGCGCGTTCCTGGACGATATCGCGTCTTTCGACCCGCTGTTCTTCGAGATCCCGCCCAGCGAGGCCGATGCGATGGACCCGCGCCAGCGTCTGTTCCTGAAAGTTGCCTGGGAGGCGCTGGAGGACGGGGCAGCGCTGGGCGACGGTTTCCGCGGCTCGCGCTGCGGCGTCTTCGTTGGGGTCGAGGAAGGATTGAACGATCTCGCCTCGGGATCGCTGAACAGCGCCCAGAACGCGACGCTCGCCGCGCGAATCGCCTACCTGCTCGATCTCGACGGCCCGAACCTCGCGATCACTGCGGCCTGTTCGTCCGGATTGGTGGCGCTGCACCAGGCCGCCCTCGCACTGCGCAACGGCGATTGCGATGCCGCGCTGGTCGGCGGCATTAACGTGATGCTGACCAGCGCCGGGTTCGAGGGGCTACGCCGCGCGGAGATGCTGTCGACGGACGGTGAGGCCCGGGTCTTCGACAACCGCGCGAGCGGGCTGGTGCCGGGAGAGGCGGTTGCAGCGGTGCTGCTGAAACCGCTGTCGGATGCGCTGCGCGACGGCGATCCGATACACGCCTGCGTAACCGACACTCTGGTCAATTACGACGGCAAGACCAACGGGATCACCGCGCCGAACCCGGTGCGTCAGGCCGAACTGGCGGTGCGGCTGTTTGAGCGGTCGGGCGTCTCGCCGGAGGACATCCAATTCGTGATGGCGCACAGCGTCGGCGCGCATATGGGTGACCCGATCGAGATTGAGGCGCTTAGCGATGCCTTCGCGCGCTTCACGGACCGGCGCGGCTTCTGCGGCATTGGGTCAGTTAAGCCGCTGCTCGGCCACACCTTCGCCGCGTCAGGCCTCGTCAGCCTGATTGCCACGGTGATGGCAATGAAGCACGGCGAGATGCCGGGCCTGCCCCATTGCGACGACATCAATGAGCTGATCGACGTGGCCCGCTCGCCCTTCGTGTTCGAGCGCTCCGGCCGCGCTTGGCCGCGCCCGGCGGACGGTGTGCGCCGCGCAGCGGTGGGGACGAGCGGCATCAGCGGGACGAATGCGCAGCTTCTGCTGGAAGAACATGTCGCCGACGCTCCGGCGCGCTCCGGTGGCGCTGCAGACCGGCTATTCGTCATGTCCGCACGCACGCTCGAGGCGTTGCGCCGGTCGGTGGTGGAGCTGTCCGGCTGGATTGCTGCGCACCCCGAAACCGACCCGACGGATATCGCGGAGACGCTGGCCGAGGGCCGCGAGGCGATGCGCCACCGGTTGGCTTTCGTTGCGGCGTCGCTCAGGGAGATCACGTGCGCGCTGTCCGCGTTCGTGGCGGCATCGGACAGTGAGAAAATCGCAGGAATGCACACGGGCCGCGCCGCTACCGCCCGCGCCGCGACGGCCGCGCTGTCGGGACAGGTCGAGGCCGCCATGCAGGCGCGCGATCTCAATCGCCTGGCAGCACTGTGGTGCGAGGGTGCGTCCGTGCCGTGGCCGGAGGTGTTCGAGGGAACCGGTGCGCGCCGTCTCCATCTTCCGACATATTCTTTCGACCGTCGGCCTCGTGGCGACGCTCTTCCGGAACCCGGACCCGATACCACGACGCCCGAAGCAGCCGAGCCGACGGTCGCGGAACTTTACCGGACTATCGCCGAACTTGAACGGCCGGAGTTCAAGGAGGGCTTCCTCACGTTCTTCCCGCTGCTGGAAAAGCGCCCGGGCTTCTCGATCACTCGGGTCGGCCTGCACCCCGAGGACCATCCGGAAGAGGTCGCGCTGATCCGTGAGAAGCAGCGCGAGAGCCGGCGTGTCCTCCTGTCCGCCGTCGACTTCGACACCGTCGACCACATGGTGGACTTCGGTTGCGGCTATGGCGGGGACATCGTCGATCTGGCCCAGGCGTATCCGTCCCTCAAGGCCGACGGCTACACGATCACTCCCGCCCAGGCGAAGGCCGGTGCTGCACGCATCGAAGCCGAGGGCCTCGCCGACCGGGTCACGGTCTATGAGCGCGACAGCACGAAGGACGTTTTTCCGAACCGCTACGACGTGGCACTGGGTGTGGAGGTCACCTGTCACATCGAGGACAAGGACGACCTGTTCCGTAACCTGACATCCGCGCTGAAGCCGGACGGCCAAATCCTCCTGATGGATTTCGTCGCCCATCTGCGCGGCGCCATCGTCGATCCCAAGGTCTCGGTCTACATCCCGACGGCGGACCAGTGGGTCGATCTGGTGAGCCGCCATGGGCTGGCCATTGACGAGACGGTCGATCTCTCTACCCAGATCTCCAACGCGATGGACGACCCCGATTGCGAGGAGAACATCCGCGGCCTGCCGCCCGTGCTGCGGGATTCGTGGCGCAACTGGACGAACAACGCCGTCGCTATCGAGCGCGGCTGGGTCGGCTACCGCCTGTTCCGGCTGCGCCGCACCACAGAGCTGACCGGCGAGACGCTGCTCCGGTCCAACGCCGAACGCTTCGCTGCGCCGGTCCCGTATCCCGACGCGCTGGCCCGCATAGGGCGGGGAGAGGCGGCAACGCCCACTCTCATACCGGCTGCGCCCGCGCCCGCACCGGTGAACGCCGCCGCGCGGATCGACGTCCGCGCGCGCCTGCGCGGCCTGTTTTGCAACACCCTCCGGGTCAGCGAGGCGGAGCTGTCCGACCTCGACACCATCCAGGAGTTCGGCCTTTCCTCGCTTAACGCCGTCGCATTGATCGAGGCGATGAACCAGGCCTTTGATCTCGCCATGCCGACCAGCGTAGCGTTCCAATTCGCCACCATTGACGAGCTGGCCGACTATATTGAGGCGCGCCTGCCCGAACCGGGCGCCGAGCCTGTATCGGAACCGCGCCCGTCAGAGGTGGCTCCGGCAGAATCCCGTGAAGCTACCACGCCGGCCCCTGCCGTCCGGGTCCGCGCCCCCGCCGACAATGGTGACATCGCCATCGTCGGCCTGTCCTGCCGCAGCGCGGGCGCGCGCGACGAGGAGGAGTTCTGGGAGATGATCCGCGAGGGCCGCGACGCCGTAGCGGACATAGTCGACCCGGCTTGGCTTGCCTATCTGCGCCTGCACTCGGAAAAGCCTGTGTCGCCGCGCTATGGGGCGATGGCCGATATCGACTGCTTCGATCCGCTGTTCTTCCGCATCTCGCCGAAGGAAGCCGACGCCATGGGCGTCACCCAGCGTCTGCTGCTGGAGGAAAGCTACCGCGCGATCGAAAGTGCTGGCATCGCGCCGCGTTCGCTCAAGGGCCGGCCCGTTGGCACCTATATCGGCGTCGCGGCGGGTATGGATCCGGAAGTGCCGGACCACTCGCATCTCGCCATGCTCGGCGGCGACACCAGCATCGCGGCGGCGCGCATCGCCTTTCTGCTCGACCTGCATGGCCCGGCGCTGGCAGTGAACACTGCGTGCTCCTCCTCGCTTGTCGCCATCGACCTCGCGGTTAAGGATCTGCGCGGCGGCGATGTCGACATGGCGCTTGCCGGGGGCATCACCATTTGGGACCATCCGGGCCCGTTCGTCGCGATGAACAATGCCGGGATGCTGTCGCCCACCGGTGCCTGCCGCCCGTTCGACACCGGCGCGGACGGTATCGTGGTCGGCGACGGCGTCGGCGTGCTCGTGCTCAAGCGTCTGGAAGACGCCGAGCGGAACGGGGATCCGATCCGCGCCGTGATCCGGGGCACGGGCACCAACCAGGACGGGCTGACCACGGGCATCACCGTTCCCAGCTTCCTCGCCCAGAGCGGTCTCGAAGCGTCGGTCTACGAACGCGCCGGGATCGACCCCGCCGATATCCAGTACATCGAGGCGCACGGCACCGCGACCAAGCTGGGCGATCCGGTCGAGATCCATGCGCTCTCCGATGCGTTTTCACGCTTCACCGACCGTAAAGGCTTCTGCGCCATTGGATCGCTCAAGGCGAATATCGGCCACACTGCCGCCGCCGCCGGGGTGATGGGCCTGATCAAGACTGTCTGCGCGCTCGAGCAGCACGAAATCCCTCCCTCGATCCATTACGCGACCGGCAACGAGCATATCGACTTCTCGGGCAGCCCCGTCTTCGTCAACACGGCTCTGCGTTATTGGGAGGCCGGGCCGGGCGGCACGCGCCTCGCCGCGGTCAGTTCCTTCGGTTATAGCGGTACCAACGCCCATGTGGTGCTGGCGGGATACGACGCGCCGGAGGATGCACCACCGCTCGCATCCGCTCCGCAGCTCATCGTGCTCTCGGCACGCAATGGTGACAGCCTGGCCCAACTTGCCGGCCGCCTGAAGCGCTTCGTGGAGGACCAGCGTGAAACATTGGATCTCGCCGCGCTGGCCTACACGCTGCAGGTGGGTCGCGATCTACTCGATTGCCGCGCCGCGTTCACGGCAGCGGACGTCGAGCAGCTTCTGGCGCATCTGGACGCGCTCGCGGCCGGGCGGACAGACGCCCCGGGCATTCACACCGGAACCGCTGATGGCGGGAAAATGGATGACGGCCTCGACGACGACGATCTTCGCGACCTGCTGCCGCGCTGGCTGGCGAAGGGGCAGACCGGCAAGCTTGCCTCCCTCTGGGTTATGGGCCGCGATATCGACTGGAACGCGCTGCATGGCTACCGCCGTCCCCGCCGTATTCGTCTGCCGGGTTACCCCTTCGCCCGTCGAAAATGCCGGATGCCGGGCGTCGGCATGGTCCGGGAAGGCGCGCCGATCCTGCATCCGCTCGTGCACCGGAACGTCTCCGGTATGGGCGGTGTGCGCTTCGAAAGCCGGTTCGCGGGAACGGAACCCTTCCTGACGGATCACCGGGTCTACGGAGTTCCGGTCCTGCCGGGTGTTGCGTATCTGGAAATGGCACTGGCGGGACTCCGCGAAGCCGGGGCGGACACCGACAACACGCTGCGCAATGTCATGTGGGCGCGCCCGCTGGCGGCGGACGGAAACGAACTGGTCGTCGAAACCGTCCTGCACCGGAACGATGACGGGCGCGTGCGTGTCGAGATCGGAACGCGCGACGAGAGCGGGACTTTTGCCGTCCATGCCAGGGCTGGCGCGGGTGCGGCGGAGACCACACCAGCCGCGCCACGCGATATGGATGTGCTTCGAACCCGGACGAGCGCGCGGATCGTCACGGCCGATATCTGCGACAGTGCCTTCGCCGCCGCCGGGGTGCAATACGGCCCGACGCACCGGGTGATCGATCATATCCGTGTTGGCAACGGCGAGGCGCTGGCAAAACTCGTGCTGCCGGCCTGTGTCGTGTCTGATGCGGGTCGATACCTGCTACACCCGAGCCTGCTCGACGGCGCGCTGCAGGCCGGCGTTGCGCTGCTGGATGGAGACACGGGCGGTGCCGGGTCGCCACCCATGCTGCCCTTCGCCCTTGACGGCCTGCAGGTCTTCGGCCAGTGCTCGCACGAGGTCTGGGCCTGGCTCCGGCCTTCCGAGGGCAGAACCGCGGATGGCAATGGTGCGCAAATCGACATCGATCTTTGCGGCGCGGACGGCACCGTGTTCGTACGCCTGACGGGGTTATCGTCACGGTCCCTTGACGCGGGTGAGGTCGACAGCGACCACGTGATCGTCGCCTGCGTACCGGAATGGATGGATGCGGGCGAGGCTCTCGCGGTCACTGAGATATCGTCGAGCCGCTATTTGCTTCCGGTTGGGCTCGCTGCGCTGACCGCTGATGCTCTCGTCGCCTATGACCCCGCAACCGAATTCATCGCGCCGGCGTTAGCGGACCCCGATCCGGCAGCGCACATCACCGCACAGGCCGTTGCCTTGCTGGACACGGTGCGCAACCTCATGGCCGAGGGAGGCGACGTGCTGCTGCAGGTCGCGGTCCCAGACACGGCGGACGGGCGGCTGTCTGCCGCGCTTTCCGGGTTGCTTCAGACTGCGCACCGCGAACGCGCGCGGTTCGCCGGACAGGTCGTCGCACTCGATCCCGAGTTTTCCGCCGGCGAGATGCTGTTAAGGCTGGACGGTGCGGCACGGACCGGCACGCCGTATCTGCGATATGTGGGCGAGGTCCCGCGCGCCTTGCACTGGACCGAAACCTCCCTGCCGGAATCGGAACCTTGCTGGTGCGACGGCGGGGTGTATCTCGTGACCGGCGGAGCTGGCGGCCTCGGGCTGCTGTTCGCCGAAGCCATCGCGGCGGCAACTCGGTCCTGCACGCTTGTGCTTGTCGGCCGTTCGCAACCGGACGCGACGGCGAAGGCGCGCATGGACGCGATGAGGGCGGCGGGCGCCCAGGTGATCTACCGGCAAGTGGATGTCTGCGACGGCGATGCGGTGACGGCGCTGGTCCGCGACACTGTCGACCATCACGGCGGCCTGACCGGAATCCTCCACGCGGCGGGGACCCTGCGTGACAGCGTGATCGCCAACAAGCTGGAAGCCGATTTTCGGGCCGTGCTTGCACCGAAGGTGGATGGTGCCGTCTACCTCGATGCGGCGACGGCGGAACTGGAACTCGACCTATTCGTGCTGTTCTCGTCCGGCGCAGGCGCCTGGGGCAATCCGGGGCAGGCCGACTACGCGACGGCCAACGCCTTCCTCGACGCCTTCGCAGAATGGCGGGCGGGCACCCGCCGCGGCCGGACGCTGTCGGTGAACTGGCCACTCTGGGACGGCGGTGGCATGGGCGTCGACGACACGGCGGTCGCACGTATGAAGCGCTCGATCGGCGCCGTGCCGCTCACCCGGGACGCCGGGATCGATGCGCTGTATGGGGCGGTGGCGGTGGGTCTGACCCGGATGGCCGTGATGTATGGCGACGCGGATGCCATCCGTGGGTCCGGCTTCGGGCAGCAGGAAGAAGAGGCGGCACCTGTACCTGAACCAGCAACCTCATCAGAGGCTCCTTCAGAACCGCAGGGATCGGTCCCCGCGACCGACCCGCGCGGCTGGGTACTGGATCACCTCGGTGGCATCGTGTGCGAGACCCTCGAAGTCGATCCCGAAGAACTCGATGCCAACAGGGACTTCGCCGCCTACGGGCTCGATTCGGTGATGGTCCTCGATATTAACAACGCCCTCGAAGCCGACTTTCCGAACCTGCCGCAGACGCTGTTCTTTGAACATGCGACGCTGAACGCACTCGCCGACTGGTTCCTAGTGCACGAGGGGGACACTCTCGGGCGCTTGGCTGGCACGGCGGCCCCCGGGCCACGGGCCTCCGTCGCAACGCCGGATGAACCGCAGGCCGAACCGGTCGAACCGGCGCCGGCCGGAGTGCCTCGGGCCGCCGCGCCGGGCGCGTTCGACCTAGACGGCATGATCGAACGGCTGGAGAAAGCAACAATGGATGAACACCTGCGCCATACCCCGTTCCAGAGCGTTGCCCCGATGGCGGACCGCAATCCGGGCTTCTCCTTCGCGCGCTGTCTGGTCGCGCCTGAAGACTGCGGCGGCGATCTGCGCGCGATCGCGGCAGCACAGGCCGAAATGCGACGGGTGATGCTCGCTGGAACGGATCTGTCGGGCGTGCGGCACGCCCTTGACCTCGGCTGTGGGATCGGCGCAGACCTTGTCGAACTGGCCGAGTCCTGCCCCGGCCTGATGGCGGACGGGTTCACGGTCAGCTCAGAGGACGCGCGGATCGTGCGCGATCTAACACGCGAGCACGGGGTCGCGGACCGGGTCCGGGTGATCGAGGCGGATAACCGGACCCACGAACTAGATCGGGCGTACGACCTCGTCCTCTCGATCCAGACTGCTCATTTCGCGGGCGGCGCAGGCAGCCTCTCGGACCTGCTGGGCCGGGTTGCGGACGCACTGACGGATGGCGGCCACCTCGTCATGGCCGAATATGTCTGTACGCTTGCCGAGCCAATGCAGGACGCCGCGCTGGGGGCATCGGTTTCGACGGTTGAACAATGGGCGACCGCCGCCGCGCATGCCGGACTCGCGGTCACCGAGGCCATCGATCTGAGCGCCGAAGTTGCCAATTTCCTGCACGAACCGCAGCTCGACGACGTGCTGGCGGGTCTCGATGCGGGTACAGCGGACATGGTCCGCAAGCTCGCCCGGCAGGGTGACTCTCTCGAAAAGGGCTGGGTGCGGTTCTGTATCCTGCACCTGCGCCACGCAGGAGGTGCGGCGAACCTCACCGAAGCCAATGCAACGGCACTGAACGCGCCCGTCGCATATCCCGAGGTGCGGGCTCGGGCTTCGGACACGCCGGCTTATCAGGATGTGCTCGCGCGTTTCCCGGAGTTCCTCGGCGGGACGGAGTATGTGAAATGAACGTGCTGCTCCACGAACGTGACCTGAATCAGGATGCAGCGCTGGCCGACCTGGTGGCCAACATCGACGCCGCCGCGCCACCTATCGGCTATGAGCGCCTGCTCTACCTCCACCTCTTCGTGATGCCGGACCGCCGCGCTTATATGCGCACGATCTTCGACGAAGCGAACGGCCTCGTCATCCCGCTGCACCTGCCGGACGTGGAGACGTATTGCGAACTGGCCGGGTATTGCGCAGACCACGGGCTGACCCTGCTGGTGATGGACGCCGACCGCGATTTCCTGGCGGACGACCGTCGCGCCGTACCCGTCGGGGTGTGGCAGGATATCCCGGTGGCGGATTTCACCCTCGAAGGAAGGCGCATGCGCAAGCTGCGTTACCTTGTGAAAAAGTTTGCGGGGGCCGGCGAGGCCGCGACCGAAGAATGGAACGGCGGAAAGTCAACGTCCCGCGAGGAACTGTGCACGGTCATGACCGCCTGGGCGCGGGCGAAGTCCAACGTGGTCGAGCATTCCGTCGTCTGCATGGAAGAACTCCTCGCGGGTGATCTGCCGGACGCGCATCGGGTGTTTCTGACGCGCCTCGACGGCCAGTTGTGTTCTGTGATTGTGATCGAGGAGAGCGCGGACGGCACCTGGATCATGGATCAGGAGTTCTACGACCCGGAGACCGCGCCGCTGGGACATATGGAATTCGCGGTCGCGCAGATCATCGGACGGTTGCGCGCGGAAGGCGCGGCGCGGTTCTCCCTCGGTCTCACCTGGTACCCGCATCCGATGGCAGATCACCCGATGACGGACCCGGACGGGTGGGCGTGGCAGGAAGGCCAGCTCGACCGGCCTACCTTGTTGTCAAAGGTGTTCGAACAGGGCCGCGCCAACCACCAGTTCAAGAAGAAGTTCGCGCCCGAGGATCGGCCCTTCTTCGCCTGGCTCGACGCGGACACGCCGTTCGAGACGATCCTGAAATTTTGGCCGGTGTTCATGCAGAATTCGCTGACCGCGGATGAGGTTTCGGCCCGCCTCGGTGGAGAAGACGACGCCGTGCCGGAGGCGTCGGCGCGCGCGGTGCTACTTGAAAAAGCCGGATCGCTGGCCGCACTCAGCCACGCCGACGTGCCCTTCGACCTGCAAACCGATTCCTGGTGGCACGTCAATATGCCGGCGATCCGTGAGCATGTCGCGGAGCTGGACCGCCGCGAACACGGCGAGGTGGTGGCCGCCGCCCGGGCGTTCCGGGACCTGCTTCCGTTCCGGCATGTCATCATGACACCGCGCGGCCGCGATGCCGAGGATCTATTCTACCGCGCCATGTCACCGCGCGGCGGGCGTATCCTCTCCGCCATCTCCTGGACGACCACGCTTGCGCACCAGCTCGCAAATGGCTTCCGCGTGGAAGAGCTGCCGCATCCGGAGATCGCGGGCGGGCCGGATGCCTCGAGCTTTACCGGTGAGATCGATCTGGAACGCCTTGATGCCGCGCTCGGCGCGGGCGGCGACCCCGCCGCGATAGTAGGGATCGAGGTCCTGAGCAATGCTGCGGGTGGCGGGCCGGTGCGCCTGTCCCATCTGCGCGACCTGCGCGCGCGTCTCGGCCGATACGGTATCCCGCTGGTGATCGACGCCACAAGGGCGGTCCGCAACGCGATGCTGCTTGACGAACTCGGCGAGGCCGATGGCGGCAGTGTGTGGGATACCTTCCGCGATACCCTCACTCAGGCCGACCACGTCACGCTCAGCCTGTCGAAGGATTTCGCCGTGCCGCACGGCGCGCTGATCGGGACGAATGACGACAACCTGGCTGCAAAGATACGGGCTTTGCTTGAATCCGACACGCCCCGTACCGAGGGGGGAACGCCCGCATCCGACCCCTGCTGGAACGCGCCGGTCTTCCCGGATCTGGCGGCGGCGGAACGCCTCGCCAAACGGCAGCTCGCCTTTGCGCGCCGCTTGTTCGACGCGCTCGCCGAGCAGGATGTTCACCCGGTTCAGCCCGTGCCGGGACATGCGCTGGTGCTTGACCCCCGCCGGTTCGGCATGGATTCCGAGACATTCCTGCGTGGTCTTTTCGTCGAGACTGGAATTCGTGGTGGCGCTCATCAGACGGGTAGGCAGCGGCGTGGCACTCTCGCGGGCTGCGTGCGTCTGGCCTTCCCGCTGGCGATGTCGGCGGCGGACGAGGATAGGATTCTCGCCGGTCTCGCCGCGTTCGCCGTGCGGCACGCTAAACGCTCGGTTGAGGAATCGTCGCCCGCCGTGCGTACGGCCCAGGCAGACGAGGTCTCGGCGGACATTGCCATCGTCGGGCTCGCCGGACGTTTCCCGGGTGCCGATGACCACCGCGCGTTCTGGGAAAAACTGAGGGCGGGAGACAACTTCCTCGGACCCGTCCCCGAGGACCGATGGGGCGGTGCGGACAGCCGGACGCGCGGCCGGTTTGGTGGGTTCCTCTCGGACATCGAGCGGTTCGACGCGGACTTCTTCGGGCTGCGGCCGGAAGAAGTGCAGATCATGGACCCGCAGGAGCGACTGTCCATGGAGGTTGCCTGGTCCTGCATCGAAGATGCGGGCTATCGCCCCTCGCACCTCAACGACGACCCGAACGGGCCGGTCGGCGTCTTCTCGGGTGTCACCTACAACGATTATCAGAAGCTGACTTCCGCGACGAACCACTCCTGTTTCGTCAATTCCCGGATCGCCTACTTTTTCGATTTCCGCGGCCCGTCGGCGAGCCTTGACACCGGTTGCTGCTCCTCTTTGTCGGCGCTCGATCTTGCCTGCCAGGACCTGCTGCGCGGGGAATGCGCCCACGCGCTGGTCCTGGGCGCGAACTTGATCGTGCATCCGGACCATCTGGACAGCCTTTCGCCGCTGCTAAGTTCGACCGGCGACGCGGTCTGCCAACCTCTCGGCACCGGTGACGGCTGGCTGCCCGCTGAGGCGGGGGTGGCCGTGCTGCTGAAGCCGCTCGACCGCGCCCGGGCGGACGGCGACCACATCTACGCGGTCATAAAGTCGAGCCGTGTGCGGCAGGAAGGCCGGACCTCGTGGTTCACCGCGCCGAACCCCGGGCGGCAAGCGGACCTGATCCGCGAGCATTTCACTCGGACGCGTATCGATCCCGAAACGATTTCCTATGTTGAGGCGGCAGCGAACGGCTCGGCTCTGGGCGACGCGGTCGAGGTGGACGGGCTGAAGCAGGCCTTCGGCCATTTCACCGACCGCACCGGTTTCTGTGCGCTGGGTGCGGTAAAAGCAAACCTGGGCCACGGCGAGGGAGTGTCGAGCTTGGTCCAGCTCTCCAAAGTGCTGCTGCAATTTGCGCGCGGCGAAATCCTGCCGTTGGCCGGGCAGGGCGCGCTCAATCCGAAGATCCGGCTCGAAAACTCGCCTTTCTACCTGCCGTCGGAAACCCGGCCCTGGACGCGCCCGGTGCGCGAACGTGATGGGAAAAGCAAAATACTGCCACGCCGCGCGACCGTATCGTCCTTCGGCGGCGGCGGGCATATGGGCCACATGATTGTCGAGGAAGCCCCCGAAGACACCCTCGCTGCACCCGACGATTTCCACGCCGCGGTGCCGCTCTCGGCGCCGACCTCCGAACAGCTTCGCGATCTCGCCACGCAGCTTCTGGCCTTTGCGCAGCGCGAGGACGCCGCGCCGTTCGGCGATATCGCCCACACGCTGAGTGCGGGGCGTGAGCCGTTCGGCGAACGGGTAGTATTCTTGGCGGGGTCCGTCGGCGAATGGGCGGAATTGTTGGGCACGCATATGGCGGGCGGCGCCGACCCCCGAATCGTGACCGGCGGTACCGATGCGGTCGCCGATAGCCCGTGGGCGGACCTTGCGGTACGTTGGGCCGGCGGCGAAGACGTCGACTGGTCACCGGTTTTCATGGGCCGCACTGTCCGGCGCACGTCGCTGCCCGGTCTGCGCTTCGCGGGCGAACGCTATCCGCTGCCGCGGGTCGGTCGCGCAGCAGATGCCGTAGCGTACGCGCCGCAACTCGCCGCCGTCCCTGTGCGCCGGGTGTCCGCGCCGGACGATTTAGACGCTGTCGCCAGCGCCTGCCGCGAGATCTTCGCGCAGGTGCTCGACCAACCCGCCGAAGCACTCGACCTCGCGCTGCCGCTCGACCGGCATGGCTTCGACTCGGTCACCGTGACCGCCATGGCGCAGGCGCTCGAATCCCGTTTCGACCCGATGCCCGAGACCATATTCTTCGAATGCCGCAGTCTCGGCGATGTGGTGGAAGCCATACGCGCACGTACCGGGGACGTAACGCCGCGCGAGAACACGGTGCCGGCCGCGCCTGTCCGACGCGTCGCATCGGACCGTCCCAAGGCCAGTCATGATATCCACGACATCGCGATCATCGGCCTCGCCGGCCGCTACCCGATGGCGAACGATCCCGACGCGTTGTGGGAGAATCTCGCTTTGGGCCGGAACTGCGTCACCGAGATCCCGGTGGGCCGCTGGGCGTGGCAGGACTATTTCGAACCCGACCGCGTGAAAGCGGCGGTGCGTGGCCAGTGCTACAGTAAATGGGGCGGGTTCCTCGACGGCGTCGATCGGTTCGACGCGCCGTTCTTCAACATCTCTTCGCGCGAGGCGCGTGCCATGGACGCTCAGGAGCGGCTGTTCATGGAAACCGCCTGGGGTGCCATCGAGGATGCGGGCTATACCCGCACGGTGCTGGCCTTCGACGCGGCGCGCGGTTCGGCGAACCATGTCGGCGTCTATGTGGGCTCGTCGTGGCAGGAATACCCGCTTTTCGGCGGCAACGCGCTCAACGACGACACTCCGCCGGTGGTGACCAACGCCTGCAACATCGCTAACCGGATTTCCTACTGGTTCGACTTCACCGGCCCGTCGCTGACGCTCGATACGGCTTGCTCTTCCTCGCTGACCGCGCTGCACATGGCCTGCCGCGATCTGCGCAACGGCGATGCAGACTTGGCGCTGGTGGGCGGGGTGAACCTCTCGCTGCATCCCAATAAGTACCTCGCTCTGACACGCGGGCAGTTCCTGTCCAGCAAGGGGCTGTGCGAGGCCTTCGGCGCGGGCGGCGACGGCTATGTGCCGAGCGAGGCGGTGGGCGCGGTGCTGATGAAGCCGTTGGATCGCGCGCTTGCCGACGGCGATGCGATCCACGGGGTGATCCGTGGCACGGCGGTCCGGCACGGCGGCAAGACCAACGGCTACAGCGTGCCGGATCCGGCGGCGCAGGCCACCGTGGTCGCGGCGGCGTTGGACGATGCCGGCGTGACGCCGTCTGAGGTGAGCTTCATCGAGACCCACGGCACCGGCACGGCGCTGGGCGACCCCATCGAGATCGAGGGCCTGGCAAAGGTCTTCCGCGGCAAAGGCAATGCCGAAAATATCTGTCGGCTCGGCGCTGTCAAATCCAATCTTGGCCATTGCGAGGCGGCGGCGGGCATCGTCGGTCTAACCAAGATTCTGCTCCAGTTCCGTCATGGCCGGATTGCGCCGAACCTGCATTCGTCGCAGCTCAACCCGCGCATCGATTTCACCACCGGCCCGTTCACCGTGCCGCAGGAACTGGAGGACTGGACCGGGGACGATATGCGTCCGCTCATCGCCGGCCTGTCCTCTTTCGGAGCGGGCGGCACCAACGCCCATATCGTAATCGCCGAGCCACCGCGCGCGCAGCCTATCGAAGGGGACGGCCGGGCGCACGCGATCGTTCTGTCCGCCTGGAATGCCGAACGGCTCGCGGACCGCGCGCGGGCGCTTCTGGATAGGCTCGACTGGAACGACCTCCCGCTGGCTGGGATCGCCTTCACGCTGCAGATCGGGCGGGAGGCGATGCCCGAGCGACTCGGCTTCGTGGCTTCTTCGGTGGACGAACTCCGGGCCCGCTTCGCCGCCTTTCTTTCGGGCGACCTGAGCGGCCTTCACCGCTCACGTACAAAGGTGGGAGTTGACGCGGGTACGGTCGGCCCGACGCAGGACGATCCGGAAGCGGCGGTGCAAGCATGGGTCGGCGGCGCAGCTGTCGACTGGGCACCACTGTGGGCGGGTACGAACCCGCGCCGCGTCAACCTGCCGACCTATCTTTTCCAGGGCGAGCGCCACTGGGTGAAGACGGCCGCCCCGCGCAAGACGAAGGAGGTGCCAGCCGTCGTCGAAGCCGTGCCCGCGTCCGAAGCTGCCGGCCTCCAACTGTTCGAGGAAATCTGGACCCACGCGGCGGTCCCGGCCGCCAACCCAGAGGTCGCGGGTGGGATACGCCGGGTGCTCTGTTTGCTGGAAGACCCGCAGGGCCGCGCGGCGCTCCGGAACATCGCAGCCGTCGCCTGTCCCGACGCGGAGATGGTCTTCCTCGACCGCGCCACTGCCGAAGCCGATGGGTTGGAGTCCTGCGTCGCCGGGGCGGGCCGTGTCGATGCCGCGCTGTGCCTTTGGGCGCAGGAAGATTCGGCATTCGTTTTGGACACGGACATGCTGCTCGGTCTGTTCCGGGGGCTAGCGAAGACCGGCGCGCCGCGGCGGGTCCTGTTGGCGGGCGCGTACGGCGACGGCGCGGCACAGGCGCGGATCGAGAGCTGGATCGGGCTGGAGCGCTCGCTGGCGCTGACCTGGCCCGGTACCGGGATTTCGACGCTCGCCGTGGCCGAAGACCTCGCGCGCGCCGACGACATCTGGTCCCGCCTCTGGCGAGAGCTCGTTTCGACCGCGCCCGGCGCCGCGCGGCTCGATGCGGCAGGCCGGGCCACGCCGCGTCTGACAACGTTGGTAGAGGATCAGGGTACTCGCACGCCGCTCGACCTCTCCGGCGCGATGCTCGTTACGGGCGGGACCGGGAAGCTCGGCTTGAACCTTGCCGAATGGCTTGCCGACAATGGCGCGAAGGCACTGATTCTCACTGGCCGGTCGGCGCCCGGTGAAGAGGCAAAGCGGCGGATCGGGGGGCTCGAAGCGCTCGGCTGCCGCGTGGTCCATCTGCAGGCGGATGTGAGCGACTGCGCCGCGATGGAACGCGGCCTCGCCGAAGCGCGCGCGGAGCTCGGCCCGGTGACGGGAGTTTTCCACGTGGCCGGCGTCGCAGACGGTATCCCGCTGTTCAAGAAATCGGCCGAGGACTTCGCGCGGGTCCATGCACCGAAGGTCGAGGGCGCGCAGGTTCTCGACGCCGTGCTGGCGGACGATCCGCTGCGCTTCGTTTGTTATTTCTCCTCGACCTCCGCCGTCCTGGGCGATTTTGGCGCGTGCGATTACGCCATGGCCAACCGCTACCTGATGGCCCATGCCCGCCACCGCAACCTGCTCGCGGAGCAGGGTAAGCGCACCGGGCGGTCCTTCGTCGTCAACTGGCCGCTGTGGCGCGACGGCGGGATGGGCCTCGACGATCCCGACGGCACGGACTTCTACCTGAAGAGCAGTGGCCAGCGGCTGCTGGAGACGACGGAGGCTTTGGCACTCCTCGAAAACTTGCTAACAGGGTCGCGCTGCCAGACGCTGGTGCTGGCGGGTGACGAAGCGGCGGTCCGGCGCATCGCCGCGCGTTATGACGGCATACCGCCCGAACCGAAGTCCGCTCCGAAGACAACGTTAGCGGAAACCACCCGTGTTGTCGGACTTCCCAAGGGCATGAGCGAGGCGGAGACGCTGTCCCTGATGCTGCGCGACACCGCCGCCGCGATCCTGGAGACCCCGGCGTGGCTGCTGAACAGTGACCGAAACCTAACGGATTTCGGTTTTGATTCTATTAGCCTTGGTGAGTATGCGCGGGCGCTGGAGGGCGAGCTGGGCGTCGAGGTGACGCCGGACGTGTTCTTCGGG
>MEHZ011569707.1_pt1 | contig 36372 bp, 44 predicted proteins | sample 897221 | NCBI WGS metagenome assembly MEHZ01 (sample SAMN05514161, study PRJNA337945) | marine metagenome | isolation source: marine surface water | place: Arctic Ocean | collected 2007-12-13 | reverse complement strand
TTCTCCGAGTAAACGTTTAGATTGTATTGTTGCTGATTTATCTCTTATATATTCTATTGCTTTAGCAATAACAAGAGGTCTAGTACGAACAGACATTGTAAAGCCAGGTACTAGCTTATCTCTCTCATACTTAGACATATAAGATTCAACTGTCTCCATATTAGAAGTAGTACTGTAGTAGAGATTCTTATATTGACGTTCTAGTGCTTGTTCTATAGTAGCCCATCCAATATTGGCATTCTCTATAACTAATAGTGCATCATTATATTCTGATGCTATTCCTACTAGTACATTACCGAAATCTTTAGGTGATAGTTTACCTTTATATTCTGCTACCTGTACGCAATTTTCTACATCAAATATATGAAATGCAGAATAATCCTGTCCATCTCCTCGAGCTACATCTGCTACAACCATATACGATTTACCGTAATCAGCTGCCTCCCAAACCCATAGGTTACCGTCTGCTCCTCTTCTTTCCATTGGTTCAGATAAAGTAGTCTGTTCTATGAATAACATATCATCTGGTTCAAATACTGTTTCACCAGAAGCTAAGAAGTCACAGTCACATTCTTGTCCTGCCATACGAGGACCTAAGTCTTTAGTCTGTTGTTCTCTCCATTCCTCGTTTCTTTCAGGGTGTACTGTCCAGGGTAGTCTGACAGGTATAAATGAATTCTCTCCTGATTCTGCTTTCTCCCATGTCTGATGGAACCAATTACCTATGCCGTTAGGAGTAGATAAGGCCATACATTGCCCACCGGTAGCAAGTGTCTGTTGTGCAGCAGCAAAGGTTTCATCAATGTTTTCTACAAATGCTGCTTCATCAATTAATAGTAATGATACTGCTTCTGATCTTGCTGCATCTGCATTAGATGATTTTGCTTGTACTTTAGAGCCATTCTTTAATCTAAGAGATAGTTTGTTTTTCTCTAATGCTGGAAGTCTCAGCCATTTAGGTAGTTGATCGTACATAAAGATAACCTTAGTAACTAGGTTACGTGCGGTTGCTTGAGTTGTAGCTAAAGCTAAAACATTCTTATCTTTATGAAATGTCATTAACCATAAGGAGTATGCTGAAGCTAATGTTGATATACCTAATTGTCTTGATTTAAGAGTAATAAGGTATTGATTGTCTCTAAATAAATGTAGTACTTTTTCTTGGAAAGGATAGAGAGAAAATAAGATACGGCCACGAGTAGGGTGTTGTATATAACAGTACTTTTTCATAAAGTACGCCGGATCTTTTGCACACTTAATATACTCCTGTGCAATTATTTTTTTTATGTCTTGTGCCATAACTATAAAATCTTAGCCTTGATAGAAGGCTTATCTAATCCGCCTTGAGCGTTTCGAATTTCTATTAAAACTTTTTTGAATCCTGCTGTTGAACCTTCTAAATTTATTAATACAGAAGTAGTTTTTGTTACTATATTAGCGTATCTTATTAAAACCTCCGTTGGACTACCGGTTAATTTGTAAGTATCCTCAGCTGTTGCTATATCAATTAGTTTGAGAGCGGTGTCTGATACTTCTCTAACATAGACATATCCAAAATCAACTGCTGCTCCAATCATTTTAGTGACCTTTTCTTTATCAAAGTCTACTGATATGTACCCTGGGTCTTCACCGGCTTTTTTTATGTAGTTATTTAGTCCTTCAACATGTTTCTCAGGGTCAATACTAAACATGTTAAATATTCTGGCCTTAGTTGTATCTGCGTTAAAAGTATCGCGATCTAAGATAACTGCTGTTTTATCATCATTGTACCTTATACTAGATACATTCCCACCGTTGTAAATATTGTCTCCTGTTTTATCTTTAATTGATAGGTAGTATGTATTGCTAGGACCTTTGACTTCAACATCAGAAATCGTAGAACCGGTATCTTCTGGTCCGTCATCTAAATTCAGAGGTCTTTTAGTATCTTTTCCTCCTGTTTGAGCTACATCGCTACTTCTGTAAGTCTTAGGATCTAATTTAAGGAACCTTAGAAGTTGTAAGATTTGAGGACTTTCTATATCGTTTATATCCAAACCTGCAGCTTCTTTAAGTTCTGAATAAATTCTATTTTCAAACTTTTGTCCTTTATTAGCTGATGCTCCTCCTACTAAAAGTAGAGTGGTTTGTTTACCTTCATATTCGAATTCAAACATATCAAATTTCGTAGATGCTTTGCTAGTTATTGATTTCTTATTAGGTCCCGTATTAGGTGGATGTACTTTAACGTCTGTAATGTTAAATGTACTTTTAATAATCTCAACAAAGTTCTGTGATGATATTTTATTTACATTTTGAATACGGTCAGGTTTTGATTGAACTGCGAAGTTTCCGGGACTAGCTGATATAAGTTCTGCTCGTGCTGATACCTGTATGTTACTTTCTTTTAATAAGAAATTAAAACCAAATATAGATTCAAACAAAGCCATATCCTCTTGACTATTAATGTCAGGATATCCTTTACTGGTCTTATAGGACCATTCTAGTATGACTTTATCTGTAAGGTTCATTATGCTTCTGGTTCTTCTCCGGCTTCAAAATCTACTGGTTCTCCTGATAAATCTTCTCCTCCAGTATCATCTCCTGCTGAGAAATCTTCTTCCCCTCCTGCAGGCTCTTCTCCGCCTGATGCTCCACCGTCTTCTCCTGGAAAGTCTCCTCCTCCTGTTGATGCGTCATCTATTCCATCAGCTTCGCTTGTCTCTCCTGCTCCCTTCATAGGTGACTCTGAGTATAAACGAGCTAGTTTGTCTAATGCTTGTTGGTACTCACTTATCTTATTTATAAAATACCGCTTACCTAAAATAGTAGCTTGAAATGTTTTACCAGTCCATTTTAATTCGTAATCTTGACCATTCTTTAAGTTAATTCTAAAAGCTGTCGGTCTTGGTGATATCCAATCTATAGACTCTACAAATTCAGTAAAATCTTCTGATTGTAGTTTAATGATTGCTTGTTTGAGAGTAGGAAATTTGCCAAGTATTTCATCTGTAGAATCTTTTAATTCTGCTTCTCCTCCTGGTTCAGATTCTGGTGTATCCTCTCCTTCAGGAGCTCCAGCATCTTCAATATCCGGTTCCTCTGTGGGGGTATCTTCTTCTTCAGCCTCTTCTAGTTCATCTAGTAGTCCCTCTGTTAGAACCTCTTCGTATGCTTCTAGTATAATGCTTTTTAGGTCTCTTACCTTCATATATTACTATTTAGTTCTACAGTGATCTTTACCTTTTAAATATGGAGTTTTACACTTAGTTCCTTTAACGTGCTTTCTACCGCATTTACCGCAGCAAGTAGATTTCTCTTCATTAATATCTAAATCTTGATCTGTATTTGTGTTTGCTACTGCTTGGTCTAATTGTTTTTCTAATTTCTTTTTAGTGATTGTTAGAGTCTTTAATTGGTCTACTACTGATTTATCTCCTGCTCTATACTTCTTAGCAAGATCTTTCATCAGTGATACTACTAAATCGTGAGCTTTTTGTATCTTTTTAGCTCCTCCTCTATACCCTTTAGAAGGGTGTTGTTTTGATTCATCAAAGTTATCGTCCATATCGTAAAATCCCATTCTCTCTAATTCATCTTTATCGTACTCTTGAGATAATGTTTCTCTGAAAGTGTTAATACTTCCTATCCAATTATGTAGCACTTCTGCTGCTCCTGGGTTATCTTCTATAAATTCATCGAATCCTTGTCTGTACCCTAGTGCTCCAAATATCTCATCGAAGTCTCGTCCAGCATCTTCGTTTATTTCTTCATATGTACCTTTCTTTAAGGTAATAGTAATACCTCCTGCCATATTAGGTGCTGCATGATATCCTGCTGATTTAGCTCTATGAATCATACTCTCTTTAGTGGAGTCATCCATAGGCTCAGTAATAATTGCTTTATTACCCTCTACTCTGTAAGGGTACCCTCCTGCTACTTTATCTACGTTTTCATCTACATCTTCTGATATTCTCCCGTATTCAAAGTTTATCTCGTAATATTCTCCGATAGCTTCCATTACCTCCATTGCCTCTTCTTTTGGGCTAAGTCCCGATTCAGCTGCTTTATCGCTAATAAGGTCGACAATCCTTTCCATATCACCCCTACCTTCTTTAACAACGCTTTCTAAGGCTAATTGATCTAAAGCTGGTTGTTTCTCTTCTGAGTCTAGATAGTGATATGCTGCTGACATATACTCTCTAGCTAAGATAAGTTTCTTTTGCCACCAATTTGGAAAGTCTACTTCTCCATCATGTTGGTCGTATTTATCTAATTTTTTATAAAGTTTGGCAGCATATTCTGCTGTTTCCATAGCAGAAGATTTTAACATATTAGGCTCATCATCTTGATGACCAACATCTAAATCGTCTTCTTTTTCTCGCATAGGAGATCCAGCATGTTTATTTGCTAACTCTTCTGGTGATAAGGCCTCGTCATCCCCATCTTGATTTCCTTCTATTTCTGCTTCTTCGTTTTTAGTACCTCTAAGTTTATGAAGTACTTGATCTATTTTATTTAGTACCGATCCATATTTATCAGCTATTGGACCTCCTTCTGGTTCAGCTTCCTGTTCCATGTCTCTCAATACTAGAACTCTTTTAGCTTCAAGATCTTTTATCTTAGCATCTCTCTGTATGTTATTTTTTCTACCTACTGCAAATTTAGTATCAGGATGATTAGCTTGAGATGCTTTAGTTTTTGCTGCTCTCATTTTCATAAGCACTGGATCATTTATGTCTGCTTCTTGAAGTTCGTCATCTATACTAGTTTCATCTATGATGATACCTTTTTGCTGTAGTTCTTCTACTGCATCATGCATGTCTCCATTATCAGCACCGTGAATGTATATAATGTTAGGGTCATTTAATTCAAAATGTACTCTACTATCACCAAAAGCAAACTCCAAAATACCTAATGCTTCCATTAGTTCAGTTGTTTCTACCTTTATGTAGTGTACACCGTCTGGTGCTTCTTTAATTGTATCTTCGTTTGATTTATCATTTGCTATTATTGCTTGCAATTTTTCAGCTGTGTTTATATGACTATCTTCCTCAGCTTCATTTTGACTACTCTTTTCACCTGCAATTAATGCTTGAATCTTTTTTATCATCTCACTCTCAGGATGTTTATCAAGTCTTGTAGCTTGTTGTGCATCTGTAAATTCATCATCTGTCATTTCTTTTACTTCTGCTCCATCTGCTCCTTTAATTCCTTCAATGTCATCTGCGTCTTCTAATGCATCCACTTCTTTATCATCTAAAGATAGAGCGGATGTTTCTCCTGATTTAGGAGTAACTAAGTAAGTCTTTTTAGTAGCTTCTAATAATTGCTTCTGTAGAGATTCTTTTAACACAGTAAGTTTTTTTAACTGTTGTTTAGCCTTAGTCGGTGGTAAACTATTGTATGAACCGTTTTTAAAGTTTTCTATAGTGCTTTCACATTTAGTTAAACGGTCAGTTAGCTCTTGATAAGTCATTTGTAAATAAGTTTAAATACGTATATATATAAATAGATCAGCTCTCCCAAATAGCGTTCTTGAACTTTTCTGGTGATAGATCAAAGTAATCTGTTCTCCATTTTGTTTGGTCGAAAAAGTCTAAATTAATCCATTCTTCTTTTACATTCCAAAGTTCTAATGCAACTGTATCCCAGTCTAATTTAAGAACTAAATTTTCAATCTCATACTTTTTTTCTACTAATTCTTCATAATTAAAAGAATCCCATTCGTAATGAAATACTTCAAATACTGCATCTTTAGAGACATAATCTATAGAGATATCTATTCCCCATTTGGGTTTCATTTTTATAAGCTTATACAACATTGGATTATATTCCTCTGCTATAGTTATAAGCTGTTCTAATGCTTGATCTGCAAAACCTTTTCTTTCAAATATATCTGAGTGGTTAATATGAGCTCCCTCTTTCTTATCCCACTTTATCCAGTCTTGTCTAAGACAATCTTCATGACGTCTAGCAATTTTTTCATATCCATTGCGGGAAAGAAATGTTTGTTCTGCTTTAGTTAAGTGGTAACCGTTTTGGTCAAATAAGTCAACACAGCTTGAATCTTTGAGAGTAGCTATGTCTTCTGTAGCATCTAAAAAATAAGGTTCTTTATGTAAAGCTGTATTTGATATTCTCATAAACTTACTTCTTACCTGATTTCATATTAGCACACCAGTGGTACATTTTAGCTTTTTCACCTGATGCATTCTTAGCTTTTCTGCGAAGGTCTGTTACAGAACCATTACAACTAGCACCAGATTTTTTTACTCTACCTGGTTTACTTTTACCTTTTACCTTACCGTCTTTAAAGTTCTCTAAAGCATGAGGGGTATTATTATGGTCACATTTATGACAAATATATAAATCATCTCCTCCGTCTTTTTTGTTCCAGCTCCAACCACAATTATCGCAAATAACTTTAGTATCAGTTATGATCTCTCCTATGAGTTGTGCTAGAGTTAATTTCATTATTTTTTACTAGCTTTTTTATCAGCTTTTTTTCTATCTTTAGTAGCTTTAGACATCGGCCATTTGTAGTTTGAACCTTGATGCTCTTTATCTTTTTTGTCTCCTTCTTTTTCAGACATAGATTGAAGGTCTCCTTCGTAATAACCATTACCTTCTTTTACTTTTTTATACCCTGATCCATAAGGTGCTGCTTTACCGTCCTGAGGGTTAGCAGTTTCATGCTTTAACTTATTACCTGCTTTAACTGCATCTTTATGAGCATTAGAGTTACCATGAGAAGATTTCTTTCCTGCTTTTTTCTTAGCATTTATATTAGCCCAAAGTCCTTCTTTTAAATCAAAAGCATTAGCTATTGTTTTTCTAAATGCTTCTAGTTCGTCGTCATTAAATTCTTTAAATGTAGTTGCTCTCAATTTACCAATAAGATTTCTGGCAGCTATATGTCCTTTATTATTAAAATCTTCTTCTTTTAAGTCTATAGGTTTGTTTGGAGGTATAAATGCTTTTTTGGTTGCAATCATATTGTGGAGCCAATCTTTAGACTGATAGCCTATATTTCTTTCACCTTGTTGGTTAATACGGTAAGTGTCTCCTTGAGTACCTACAATGTTCCAAACAGTATCATTAGCTTTAAACATTACACGGTCACCTTTTTTAAGCTCCTCTCCGCTTTCTTCTCCTTCTGTATTAATTTTCTTACCAGCTTTGACAGCGTCTTTATGAGCATTAGAATTTTTATGAGCAGGTTTTTCACCTCTAGCTTTTTTAGCTCTAATGTTAGCCCAAAGGCCTGGTTTTTCCTCTCCTAATACTTCTTTAATAGCATTAACTATATCTAATTTCTTCATATCTATTGTCCTACTTGTTCTGAGTGCATGATTAGCATTCTAATTATTACGGTTGCTAGTATGCCAAATATAATCCACAGTGCTCTATTGACTCCAGTTTTCCAGTTTTGAAGTTCATTAAGTCTAAGTACATTTTGATTATATACTTCTGCTTTAGCTTCATGGTATACACGGTTTTCAGTATTCTTATTCGTGTTTACTATTACTCCATCATCGGGATTTAGTAACGTAAATTTTAAATCAGATACATCGTCTTTCATTTTCTCAAAGTCTTTCGCCATTTGTTTCAATTCGCCATTAGGCATATGAGTTTTAATGTGCTTAATTTCAGAAAGGAGAGTGTCAAGGACTTCTTTTTGAGTCATAATAGGGGTATTTTATAATAAATAGATTTAAATGTGTGAACGTAACAAATCTGTATAACCTTTTAAGTCTTTCAATATACCCTCTTTATATTTATCGTCCATACCATTCCAATCTTCAACATCTCCATCTTCTGTCACCATTGTAATATTATCTTCAATAGACTCTACAACCCATGCTTCAATATCAGTAATAAAGTGTTTAATATTTCCTGATATCATTCTTTTTTCATATTGGTCATATAGACCTACTTTTTTTAAAGTAGCTTCATACTCTACTGTACAGGGGTCAAAACAAAAGCCATGTATTTTATACATTTTTTTTGCTAAATGATGTTTCATTGGTCCGCCGCATTTAGGGCAAGCTAAAGGAACTTGAAGTGCTTTTTTAGCAGCATCTAATTTAGTAACATTTTGCTTTAGACCATTTTTTATAGTCCATGTTTTGCTAGACTCTTCCCATATGTCGCCTTCTTTTCTTGCAATGTAAGCTTTTTGATATCCACTTTGAGTTTTAGTTTTAGCGGTAAAGTCTTTATTAACTAAATTTCTTACTCTCTGTACATCGCTTTCTTTGAAATCTTTTTTTAGAAGTGATTCATTACTCATAACCTAATTCTTTTAATTTATTTATAACATGACTTACATTTCCGTTCTTACAACGAATTGCAATTCCACCTTTTGAAGCCCACTGGTCTATATTAGATGGTTTATCGTCTATAAGTATACTATTTTCATTTGCATGTCTCTGTTTGTCTTTAGAGTAAGCAAAAATTACTTTTGGTGTAGGGCTTAGGTTATTCTTTACCCATAGGTTTTTACCTAATCTTGAATTATTATCTCTAGATGGAGAAGTAAGAAGGTCTGGTTTATATGGATTAATAAATTCCCATAATTGTCTGCCTTGAGGCATAAAATCCATACCTATCCAAAACTTTACCCCTACTTCTACGTCTATGAGATTCCAGAATGCTGGTAAGCCTTTTGCTTTTTCATAAGCTTGAGGATGCATACCTGTAAAATGTTCGAATCTACTTTCAAAATCTGTTAGTACTCCATCCATATCACAGTATATCTTATAAGGTGGTACTTCTTTTTTTTCTACTAATGGATATGCTTCTAATAAATCTACTAAACTTTTTTTCATATAACCTTTTTTTAATTTTTTACTTTATCTTCCCAATTGCGGAAAGTAATATTACCTCGTAAGTACGCTTCTTTCTCTATCTCTAATAAATTACTATCTTCGTTAGTGTTACTTGTATCTACACCAGTTAATCTACCTTCTAGGTTTTGTATATGATGTATCATTTCATGAGTAAAAGATCTCATAACATCTTTAGGGTGCCTATTTTCTGTATAGAGCATTATAGTATTTTCGTTAGGATCGTAAAAAGCTGTTTTGCCGAAAAAGTCGGCGGCTTCTGCTATATCTCTTTTAACTTTGACCTCTGGTAAAGGAGTTATTTTCATACCTTCATCTATCATATACTCAAGAATAGATGCCATATAGGGAGTGTAGTCAAATCCTGCTCGTTCGCCTTCCTCTTTTAGTGAAATTCTAACATGGTCCTGTTGAAAGGTAATTTTATAGTACGTATCTCCAAGTACATTTTTAAGTTGGTTGTAAACTCTTACTAGTTTTGCTCTATCAACAGAGCGTAAGATAGTTTGAGGCGATATTGGAGTCCCAGATGAACTTTCTTTAAGGTCTTTATCAAACCAACTTTTAAATAGGTCTTCAACTTCAGTACCCATTTTTTCTGATATAATGCTTTGTTTTAACATGTTTACTATTTTTAATATTTCCTCTCTCTTTAACATGGAGGGAAAAAAGTCTAAAACAGTATCCAAGTTACCTGATAGAAGAGATTTTCTAAAGTCTGTTGCTCTAGTACTACTTTCGTCTCCTGATATCATTAACCCTTCAACATTTGGTCTATTTTTAAAAGTTGTAATTCTTCTTAAGTCTCCTAAATCCTCTTCTGATCTTATTCCGGTAACTGCATAAAACTTTTCATTTGGATTAGCTTTAGCGTAATCTTTTGCAGCAACCATTGGATTTTTATCCCCTATTATTACTTCTACATTTTTTAAATATTGAGCATATATGTTCCAGACTACTTTTGACTGTTCAGGTGTTATTCCGTTTCGGTCTTTTCCTCCAATAAGGATTACTACTTTATTAATAGGTTCTACTTTTATATTATCTTCACCTAGCGTTTGTGCCCCTACTTCTTTATAGTTCCCTATATTATACACTTTACCTTTATGAGCTCCTGATAATAATCTCTCTACTACTCCAAAGTGTCCTTTATGTGGAGGTTTATATGCTCCTGGGTATAGTGCTGTTGCCATTATGCTAAAAAGTTTTGTACATTTGAATCTATTTCAGCAGGAGATGAGTGTTTTAACTTCTCTTGAAAGACTGGGCTAAAAAGCATTTCTCCTATATTATCCAATACTTCTTTTTCCCTTTGGTTTTGCTTAGATCTTCTATCTCTATATTTTACTAAAGAATCTTTTAATTTATCTGCTCCTGGTCCTACTCCGTTTTTGTTATAGGCTTTCAGCCAAGCGTCTTTTATAGCTCTATCTTCTCCGTATGATTCTTTATCCCAATCTATCCCTTGTACATCTTTAGAGAATTCTTGATCTTGAGATGAGTCTAATTCTATTGGTTTTCTAAATGTAGAAGCCCCTACATCGTTTTTTTCATTATAAGCTTGTAAAAAGTCTGCAATTCCTTCTGCTCCATTTTTAGCTGCGAGGTTAAAACCTTCAACCTCTTTGTCATACTTACCTCCTCTATCATTGACGAATATAGAAAGGTTTCCTTTTAACATTTTATTATAATCAGCAATTAATTGATATACATTCCTCCATGTAGAAAATACTGCTGCAGAAGGTATGTTTCGTTCCCTTGAAAAATTAGATATATAAGAAATAATAGGATGGGTGTATACCATTACCATAAATACACTATACCCTGATGATACCAGCTCTTTAATTTTAGCTGGATTAGAAGCAGTTGTATCCCAAACAAAACTACTTTTGTCTTCTATTGCTTGTGCTACGTCCTTGTTGGTTAGAGCTGTTGCTGCGGACAGGTTGTTGTGTGCTGGGTGATCCGGATCCTCTACGTATTTGTCTGGGTTGTATTGTTCTAGGCTGTCTAGGGACAGTTGGTTGAGTAGGTATGACTTGCCTGCTCCTGCTCCTCCCGCCATTATTACTACCTTGGGTTGATTGCGATCTTCTAGGATTAATGTTGATAATTTCATTTGGTATGGTATTGCTTGTTCTTCTTACTCTTAGTATTGTACTATTATTTTCTGTTATTTGTCCTCTTCTGCCTTTTACTCTAACTCTTGTAGGTCTTTCTCTTGGTTGTCTAATTCTAGGCAATCTAGGTTCCGGTTGAAGTGTTGGTCCAACATACGGGCTATAAGGAGTAACAGGAATATTATACCTCCAGTTATCATATGCCCACCTATAAGCTGGGTATCTCCATAGGTAATTAGGTTGCCAGTAGTTATTAGCTCCGATCCAGTACTGGTGGTATCCAAAGTTTGCCCAACTGTTCCCGTAATTGCTGTTATTCCATCCCCAAATAGAAAGGGGTGCGTTGATGTTAAAGTAGTCTGTATCATAAATTGGTACGTTATAGTCACTTTGTTTATATATACTCTTTACACTACTAACATGGTTTAAAGTACCGTACTGTAGTTTTAAAGAATTACAACTTAATAATGTAATCGAAATAATTAATATGGTACAAATTTTCTTCATACTGTTTTATTATAAATAGTTAAACTTTTATAGTAGTAGGGTATGACCTGTATATAGGCTCTGTAGTAGGGTGATCTAACATATATAATTTATATATGGTTTTAAATAAATCAAAATTCTTTTCTATTTCATCAACTACTTTAATCTTCCAACCTTTACCTTGGTAAACACCTTTTTGTTTTGAAGGACCTCTAGAAGAAGCTTTTAGCCATACAATTCCTGTTCTATCTATTTTCTGTCCTCTTACCTCTTCCATACCTTTTGCATATGCGGCTAATTGAAGATCGTACGCTCTATGTAGAGCATTAGAGGTTTTTAAATCTAATAGCCAAACTTCACCGTCCATTTCACAAACAATATCTGCAGTACCGGCATATTTAAATTCATCTGACCAAATAAACTGTTCGCTGGATATTAATTTAGGTTTATGTGTCTTCCAAAAGTCAGCAAACTTTAAAATCATCTCCCATACTACTTGAGAGTATTTAGCATTACCGTAATCATCCATCCAGGATATCTCTTCTCCCTCTACTAATCTTTCTGCTGCTTCATGTACTTGAGTACCTTCTTTACCTGCTTTTCTTAATATAAGATCGGCGTTATGCCCAACGTCTTTTAACCAGTTGTCAAAAAACTTATTTTTGGGCATATATTGGAGTATGGTAGTTACGGACGGGTAAAACACTCCTTCGCCTCTCTTATAAACTCTTCTGTCTAAAAAATTAATTTGTTTAAGATCAGGGTTATAATCTAATCTTTGTTTTGCACTCTCTTTTAATATATTCGTACCTTGTCTTATCATAGGTCTAATTTATGCATCATTAAACCTGATAGGTCTAATTCTTCTGCTGTGTGTATTAGTTCGGTGAAAGCTTTGAAGCCCATTTCACTTGGATCTTTAAGTTTTAGATCTATCATGAAAACTCTCTTACCGAGATTTAAAAATTGTTCTGCAGTCTTAATCCCTACTTTTTTAGCATCTTGATCTAATGCTATGTAGATATCTTTTACAGGGCTAGTTAAAATTTTTGTATATAATGAAGTAGAAATACTTTTACCTAGAATAGGTATTGCGTTTCTACGTATTGCTATAGCATCAAATACTCCTTCACAAAGTATTAAAGGCTGTGACCAGTTAATTAGGTTTTCAAAAAATATTATGTCTTTGGAGGCTTCTGGGTTTTTGTATTTAAAATAGCTCCCATCATAGCTTCTTGCAACAAAAAAGTTGAGTTGATTGGATCCAGAATAACTTGGGATAATAACTCGTCCTCCAAATTCTCCAGTTGTTGCGTATCCAATACTATATTTAATAAAATCATTATCTGTAAGTCCTCGTTCATAAAGGTATTTTTTAACCATATTAGCAACAAAAGATTCGGCAGTTGCTGAGTATAGCGGTTGATACTCTTTTGGAAGTTCAACTGATTCTATCTTATCATAGTGAACGTAGGTTCCTTTGGGAAGGTATTTTAATACTTCCTGTGCTTGATCTCTTGGAGTTTTAAGTTGTTTAAGTAGAGACCTTATGGATTGACCTCGAGTTTGACAAACCCAACATTCCCAGAAGTTTTTACCTTCTTCGTTAGTCGCCATATTAATCTCTAACTTAGGTTTGCGATGATTACAAAAAGGACATTGGAAAGCATAGTTATCTCTTGCTCTCTTATGACTTTTGCCTAAGATATTTTCAATAGTTCCTAAAAGGAAAGTATAATCCATAAAACCTGTCCGTTCTTAATTTATAAGATACGAATTTATTTGCAGACTACAAACTATATATCAAATTCAAATTTAATTGAGGGGTACCATGCACGATCATTATCTTGATCGAAGTAGTTGCTGTCTTGAGTAATCTCGTAACCTTTGGCAGTTATTACGTTCTTAACATTTTGCCATTCTGATCCTGGAAGTTCATCTTGAGTTTTAAAGGTTACCTTACCAAACCCTCTATCTTTACCGCTATATTGACCAAGTGTTACGTATATATCATCTCTATTGTAGGTATCTTTTAATTCAGCTTCTAATTTCTTAGCTTGTTGATCAAACTTATATAGTTCTTCTAAGATGATATTTGTTAATTTCATTTTTTTATTACTTTTAATTCTAAATCACCTGTGCCTTTTATTAACCTGTGATAAGTACCCTTTGGTATAAATATACGATTTAATTTCTTAGGAACCTCGTTATCTAATTGAAATTTCCAATCTGTTTCGTGTAGCGGTTCAATAATACGATCTTCTTTATCTCTATGCCATACGAACTCAAGACTGGGGGTGTCCTCAGAAAATGTTCTGGTATTATCTACCTCGGTGTATGGTCTACCAGTATCCACTAAAGTTTGATGACCCTCCTAGGCTTTTCCAATAACGTCCAATATTACAGGACCAATACCCTGCTTTTGTTTTATCTTTCTTAGCTGCGCACTTATGACGTGCTGCAAAAGAAGCTCTTGCTCCTTTCTGCTTAAATTTAACTGATAAGCCGGTGTCTCCAAAAGATACTTTTTTAACGTTACCTTTATCGGACTTAACGTAAACGTAGAACTTTTTAGAGCCTCCACGCTTTGGTTTGTTTAATGCTACTTTTTTCCCTTTGTATTCTGCTTCCGGTATATAGTTAACGGCTGCCTTGATCATGTCAAAGCCGTTGTAATCCAAATCTTCGTTATTATGTTTAACAGCTTTTCTAAACTGCTCCATATTAATTTCAATACCAATAGATTCACATAGTTCTTTTATTTCAGCAAAATCGATTAAACCTTCTAATGTTGCTCCTTCATCTAATAGCTCTTCGTTTTCCATCATGCTATCAATATAATCTCCTATTTCGAATAAGGGATTGTACTTAACTGATACCATGGGTAAATCTAAAGGAACTTTCATTCCATTATAATCTCCATATTCTCCTATGTCTGTTGTCTCAAGTAACTCTCTATCTTCATCTTCTAATTCTATATCCTCGTCGCTAAGAGCTTCTCTTGCTTCTTTGAATAAGTTAATAAAGGCTTCGCTAGAATACCGGTAGACATGTTCGTGTAAAGAGAGCCCATTGTCTAAATGGTACTTTAATGATGGGTAGCCTATAAGTTCTTTAAGTTTTATCATAAGTCAAAATCTTTTCTGTAGAATTTACCTAAAACGTTATCGTTAATGTAATTATCACGAGTCTCAAGTACTTCGTTTATAAATAGGTGTTTACATTCATAATACGTAAGTAACTTCTTAGTAGGTACAAATTCTAATATCGTTCTAGTAAAATCTCTTGGTTCTCCTTCTTTAACTAGTTTTAGTATTTCTTTCTGAGAACCGTAATAAGTCACCCAATCAGATTCTGTTATTACTTTCTGTTTAGCAGGAGTTCTTCCTCCTATTCCTTTTGCTTTTCTTTCTAATCTTAACTCTTCTAATGCTCTTTTTCCTAATCTTTTGTTACGTTCAAAAAAGAGAACTTTCTTGCCAATATATTTTATACCAGTTGGGATGTGTTTAGTCTCATAGATAAAGCCATAGGTGCCCTTAGGCATGTCGCTTATCTCTGTGATCATCCTCCCCTGGTGTGCCCAGGTCGGGTTTGTCATTTCCATAGTTTTAGATTTTGTCTCTAGAGCTGCTTAGATTTTAGCTCATCGATTTGTAACTGCTGGTCCTTAATAGCTTCTATTAATAACGCGACAATTTTTTCATAACTTACTGCTTTGTAGCCCGAGTCTCTTGTAGTAACAAGTTCAGGTAGTATTGCTTCAATATCTTGGGCAATTACTCCTATATCGTGACCAGTTTTAGAAGTAACATCTGATATGTTTTCTTTCCAATCAAACGATACTCCTTTAATTTGTTTTACTTTATTTACTGCATCGGGAATTACCTCGATATTTTCTTTTAATCTTTCATCTGATGAGTAGTACGCTGTAATGTCTCCAGTAGCTACTATTTCTCCTGTTGTACCTGTTGCTGCTGCTCCTACTCCAAAACTATCAAACTGTACATCAGAGGTTGTTGTTAACCCTCCGTTAAAGTTAACATAAGAAGAGGTAGTGGCGAATGATGATGATGTAACAGTTCCAGCTACATCTGCTCCTAGTATATAAGAAGAGGTGATTGCATTTTCTATTGAACCTGTTAATGTACCGTTAATAATTCCTGTTACGATTAGGTCTCCAGAAATTGTTGCTGCACTAGCAGTTAAAGGTCCTGCTAAATCAATTGAACCGGTAAACTGATGTTTATCAGATGTTTCGTCTCCAAATATATTACTACCAGTAGAAAATGAAATAGATGAACTTACAACTGTAGTGTTTATTTCAGTAGCATTAATAGTACCTGTTACTGTAAGATTACCTGTTAAAGTATCTGTAGTGTTCTTTAAGTAACTATCTGCTACTGATGCTGAGGTTATTAATTCTACCCAGCTTCCGTTATGAGCATAATAAGCTTTACCTTGGTCGTGTACGTGTGCAAACATTCCGTGGTAATTTGCTGCAGTAGGTAAAGAGGCAATTGTTGGGTAGAGGAATCTAATTTTATTATTAGGTCCTGTTACTTCAACTATACCGTCTATTGAACCGGTTCCTTTTAAATTTATACTACCTGTTGAGTTTAAAAGTATATTACCAGTTTGAGTTAAACTTCCTACAGTAGTTGTATTTCCATTTCTAACCTCGTTGCCTAAACTTAAAGCACTCCCTGTATGTATTAAGTCCCCTGTTAAGGTTATATCACCAGTCTGTGTTGTGTTTCCTACTTCAATTACATTACCTGTAATATTAAAGTCACCTACTTGAGTCTTGTTACCTGAATGTAAATAACTCCCGGTTTGGGTGTTATTTCCTATATGAAGTTTTTGACCTGTTACTGTATTGTTTCCGGTCTGTACTTTATTACCGTCGAAGTTTTGATTACCTGTAATAGTCTGATTACCTGTCTGAGTTAGTGGGCCTTGTAAGTCTTCACTCCCTAATATAAGAACAGAACCAGTAAGTTGATGTGTATCATCCGCTGTATCTCCAAATTTATTAGAACCCGAGGTATACATTATTGAAGTTGCAACTGTAGTAGTAATAAACTTTTGAGCTGTAACTGTACCATTTACATTTACATTACCAAAATGATTGTACGCTCCAGTGACGTGAAGTATGCTACTAGAATAGTTGAATCTAAAATTAGGTGAACTAGTTAAAAATTCGTTTGAACCAGAAGCGTTATTTCCTGATTTTAACTGTATGTATGTATCTTGTCCAGATGCAGATGGGAAAGGAAGCTGTACTGGTGACCCTAAAGCTTCAGGTTTAAATAAACTTACTGTATTATTATTTACAGAAGCAGAGTTAAAGTACTCTCTAAAATTCTGATCTAACTCATCTTGAGTTAACGGCGATCCTTTTGTTCCTCTAAATGTAAGTCCCATTAGTTATTCTCTAAATTAGTTATTCTAGTCTCAAGTTGATCAATACGTGCATTTTGCTCTTTTACTGCTTCTATTAAGACTCCGACTACGTTGCCGTAGCTAACAGATAGCCATCCTTCCTTATCTTCAAATACTACTTCTGGTATACTAGAGGATACTTCTTGGGCGACAACTCCTACTTGTGTTCTACCGTCCATATCAAAAGTTACTCCTCTAGAATTTAAAATTCTATCTAAGGAACCTGTAATAGTGGTAATGTTTGTTTTGAATCTTTCATCAGATACTTGACTTATTGTACCCGTAGCTCCTATACTTCCTGATACATATAGCTTATGGCTAAGAACGTTAATTGGTTCTGCTACCCCTATACCTACACTTCCGCTAGAATCTACTAAGAAACCTTCTGCGCTATTTAATCCAGCACTTCCTGAAAAGAAAGCTACTCTTCTATCAGCACCTAAGCTACCTATTCCTTTAAGAAGAGGTACTCTATGTGATTGTATATTTACTGGTACGTTTAAACTACTTGAGTAGTGTAAAACTAAAACTGTACCGCTATTGTCTATGGAACTAGAATAGAAATACGAACCAAAGTTAGTATCCATTTCACCATAGGTTAAGCCTTGTCCTTTATTTGCTCTAAACGTTATCGCCATTATAGGTCTATTTTAACGACTAATGTCATATCTGTGTTTAATGGTTTTGGTACGGGTCTTCCGGTTTTTGCTACAGCTACTAATTGATTGGCTTCGTTATAAAGACCAATTGTTGTAATGTAAGGAGAGAATGCACTCCCTGTTACATTTGAAGCTATAACTCCATTTGAACCTGTTACCGCTGTAGGATTAAATGTATGATTCATTTCTGAATCTTTAATCTTACAATGTACATTATATGTATAAATAGGTTGGTTTGATTTCCATCTCAATTTATGTCTACTATATGTACTATAGTATCTTGCTGTTTTAGGATCAGTGATGATCGCTAGCCCTTGATTGTAGATAATATCTCCAATTATTTGCTTAGGGTTGGTATAATTTTTTTCTGAACCGCTATAGATTAGATTTCCATCGCCATCGTCTATAATTTCGATTCTCTGTTGACTTTGATTAGGTATAATATATTCTTCTGGAGATTCTATAACATAATCTTCTTCGTTTTCTACATAATCATTACCGTCTATAATGTTAGAACTGTACCATTCGTTTAAGTTCTCTATATAGCTATTGGTTCCGTCTACTTTATTTTGAGCGTACCCATCGACTACATACTTGTCTCTATCTTCCATTAAAGGTTTAATAGAAATCGTATTAGGTTCTAAATGTGTACCAAAAATATTTTTTGGAAAAGATATTACTCCTACTTCATCTTGTAAATTTCTAGAACCGCTATAAGTTAATGTAGTTTGTAGAGATAAATCTCTTGATCCAGAGTATATTCCGTCTCCTATTCTATCAGCGTAAAATGAATGATTAACACTATCAAAAACTAATTTTTCGTATCTACCATTACGGTAGTCTAAAGGGTAGGGGTATCCAGGTGTAGAACCTGAAAAGCCTCTCAACGTCTCTATTCCATAACCTGAAAGTAGACTACCTGTTACTTCCCATTGCTTTTTAGCAACATAGTCAGATATAAAGACATCTTGACGATTTAGTTTTTTGTATGTGCTCATTCATTAATAGTCAAGCTTGATTCTAACGAGTGCTTCTTTTGTAAAATCTTTTAGAAGTGGTCTAGAAAGTTTTGCAACTGCTAATAAGTCGTTATTATCATTATATAATCCAACTGTAGTTACAAAAGACTGTGGAGAGTTAATCATAACATTATGTCTGATTTCTCCTGATCCTGTAATCAACGATGGGTTAGTAGAGTAGTTAAACTCAGCATTTCTTGCTCTTACAAATATAAAGTTAGATGAAATAGTTTCTTCTGATTGAAGTCTGAATTTAGGTTCTCTGTTTATAATATCATAGAAGCGTCTAGTGTTAATTGCAGAGACAGGATTATTATTCCTATTTGTGTTTAACTTTAAACCTCCATCTTCAATATTTCCATCTAATGCTGAACCGTTAATTAGAATTACTCCAATGTCTGGTAAAAATTTACCGTAAGAACCAGACCCATTTGTATATCCATCTGAGTTTTTAGCTCCTGGTGATACTGTCCCTGTAGATCCAGAAATAAGTTCATATACTCTACCTGAGTCTGAGAAAGTCGTAGTAGCAACTAAGTTACTATTATCTGTTACTCTGATTGAACCTTGACTTCCTGAAACGTTAAGTATTAAATCTAATGAACCGGGTAATAACTTTTCTTTGTATCTAGCTCTATCTACTGCTATAACGTAAAAGTATTCTGATGTCTGTGTTCCAAAAGTAAATTTAGCTTCTTCATCACCTAAAACTAAGTTTCGGTACTGTCCATAAAGAACAGAAGAAGGTGATTTTCCAGGTACGCTATCGTTAAACAATAGTGATCCTGATCCTTTTTCATCAGCATATCCAATTGAAAATTGGACTCTCGATACATCTAAGTCAGAGCCTGTGTTATATAAATTGTAGTAGTAATCTCCTGATACTCCACCAATCTGGGTTGAGGAGGTGAAGAAGCCGTTTAATGTTACCGTATCTCCTGTCCATACTGGAGCTGTTACCGACTCCGCACTAATTACTATATCTTCTTGGTCAAATCTTTTATACGACATAATTAGTTGGTTTTAGTAATTGTTACCGGTACTGTTATTCTAGCTCCAGAATCTCTACCTACAACTGTAATGGTTGTTTGAAGTCTTGTTCTGTCACCAAATAAAGTATTTACAGTAGTAGAAGTTAAATTAACTGATGTACCAATTACTGATTTAGATACGTTAGTACCTAGTGTTGTAGTGCTGTTCAATGCTTCTGCTGCTTCAGTATTAATACCTACCCCGGTAAATGAGTTTAGAACTCTTGCATCTGCTATTACTGCTGTATATCCTCCTGCTTCGAAAGTAGAAGTAGCACCTTGGTAGTTTAAAGTCTGTGGAGAGATTGCTAATGAAGCTCCTTGTTTTAAAGTAATAGAAGAAAAACCTAAATCTAAAATTGGTAATTTAGAAGTTCCTCTAGGTAGAGTAGTTAACTTATACTTCATTATTTGAGTTTCATCTGGAAAGGCTTCTAATAGAGGCATATTTTCCAATGCTTCCCCATAGAGAGCTGAACCTGATGGATGGGCTGGATTATATAATGTATAATCTATTTCATCATCCGATAGGGCAAATTGTGTAATTTTAAAAGAACCATCGCCTCTAGCCAAAAGCTCTCTACCTTTTTTGGTCAAGATTGCATCGACGGTAATTATCGAATTGTTTAAGTATCCCATTTTGAAATGTGTTTATATATAAATATGGTTGGTTAAATGTTTTATTGTATTGAAGTTACTTGTCCAATTTCATCTGTTGTTATTATAGTACCTTTGTCTATAGAGTATACTTTACTGTTTACAGCTCTTACAAATCTAGTACCTTGTTCTTGCTCTAAAAAGCTTCCCGCTTGTGGAAAACTTGAATAAGACTTGTTAGGATGAGAACCAGAAAGCTCTGTATTAAAGAATATATTAATAATTTCTCGATCTGACAACTGTATCTCCTTAATTGTTGTGTTACTAGAGTCGTTAGGGTGTATACTTCCTCTAAACTCTTTTAATGCAACTGCAGGATCATTACCGGGTATCGAGTTAGCAAGTACTCTAGTTTGAAAATTATCATAGTTAAAATCAAAGATAGGGCCTGCTTTAGTTGTCTTAGTACCCTGGTACCTACTGCTTATTAAACCTATTTTAGAATAGGAACAATTTTGAAGTTCTGCCGGTTCAGCTGATTGTGAAAGTATTGCTATTAGATTACTAGGTACCGCAGCGTTGGTATTTCTATCTGCTACCTGTCTTGTAGCGCTTAATTTACTTCTAGCTGAATTGCTTAGTAGAACATTGTAGTCATTGTTAATAAATGAAACAGCAACATAGGGGACAAATACAAACTCAGAGTCATCGTATATTACATTCTCGTCAAAATCTAAAGTAGTTGGCAATTCGTTTATTACAAAATCAGTTAGTTGAAAAAAGTAGTACCCTCTTCTTTTCTGTCTTCCTAATATTGATGATTTAACTATTTGTCCATTGAAATTGAAACGAAACTCAGTTACCTCTTTAAGTGCAGGTTCAATTTTTACATTATTTTTACTTATTACAGGCATAGCTATACCTTTTACAGTATAGGGGGCTACAGGGTCTATATAAGGATAAGAGCCAGTTACACTACTACTAATTAGTAAATTAGCGTTACCTGTTCCCCAGTTCGTTGGATTTGCTCCGATAAATTCTTGTAGCGTCATAATTAACTAAATCTTGCGTAATACTCTGATCCGTAAGTATTCTGTGTTTCAAAATAAATATTCAAAGTACTAGTATCTGTTATTAAATTACCTCCTGTTGGAGAATAGTACCAGCCGTCAAATGTACCTCCTGGATAGTATGCTGATGTTCCTACTATTGTGAAAAATTCATATATGTCATAGTTGTGTTCATATGCAATAGAGCCTGAGGTTTGAGCTACTGTAGTTGGGTATGTAAGTTCTATAAATCCATCTGCAGTACCTGTAGCTTGTATTGTGAATGTATCGCTTAAATACGTAGCTATAAATTCAATGTTACATGAAGCAGGAATAGGTTCAGAAAGATTAAACACAGTCAAATCAAACTTAATTATTGGCTGAGCAGTCTTTTTAAATACGTTTACTCTATTTAAATCTTTACCTGTTACCCTTAATCTAGATCCTGAGAATTCCCCTGTTAATTTAGGAGATTCTTTTATTTCATTATACGGTGCTTTACCTAAAGGTGTTACTATAGTTTGAGTATAGTTAGTAGTGGTGCCTTCTACAAATGCTCCAGCATTAGAAGCAGTGATCAGTCCGACATCTATTGAACTGGTGTATTGTTTTTCTTCCCAAGATACCTCAACCTGTTTTGCTTTACTTCTATTTAAAGAGTGTGGTTGAATTATTAACCCTGTGTTAATATTAGATCTTGCAGGTATAAAGTCTTTTATTATTCTGAATATACTATTATCAAAATACTTAAGTGTATGTACGAATACTCTTGGATCAGCGAAAAAATCTTCTCCAGCCCAATAGCTATCCCAGTTTTGCCATAGTATTTGAATATCTTCCCATACAGGGGTATCATGGGTAATAGCGAGAGCTATTTTATTTAGTTTATGATAAGCGGTATCTGAGTTTTGTCTAGGATCTCCAATGTAGTCGTCAATGTCAAACGAACTAGTGATATGTAGATTAATAAAGTTCTCTGCTATATCCTTATAGTTAAGCCCAATCTCTACTGTATGTATATCGTCAGAGTATTTATCTTTCTCGTTAACGATAGATGTATACCTTGATAACGTACTACCTGTTAATATACTTCCTGTTAAGTCTAATCTTACTTTATCTAAAGATGAAGTAGTATGAGTATACGGGCCTAAGTATTTATTTTTATCTATTTTTGCACCACCTGTTTGTCTTATTTCTAATAAATCTGAAGGGATACCAAAGCAGTTTATTAAAGCACGAATTCCTCTATCTGTTCCTTTTGATTTTAAAAGTAAAGGTAAGTTGTGGTAAATTCTTTTATATATCTCTTTCTGGTAGTTATCTTTAGCTACAGGTTGTAGGTTTTCATTAGCTGAGCCTGATAATATAGTTAAGGTATCTAATATTAATGCTGAACCGGTAGAAGGGGTTTCTCCCACTAACATTGAAAATAAATTTCCAGTACTAGAGTTAGAATTATAAAGTTTTACACCGAAACTTTCTATAGCCTCTCTAACTAAATCTTTTGAGATACCGTAATCTAACCTATTATCTGCATCATACTTATCTGATGTAGCTTTAAAGTAAATCCATAAATTATCAAAGTGTTGACCTATCATATTTAAGAAAAGCATGTACTGTGCGTTATTGCTATCTTCTCTTAAAAATAAAGGAACAGTGTTTGTAAGATTGTCTGAATTAGTATTGTCAAAGTTTTCTGCTACTGTCAACTGATTTAGATACCAGTTTTCTGTAGCTGCGTTTGAACTTATATAATTTTCATATGGTTTACTAGAGTTTTCTTTTGGCCAACTGTTACTGCCACTTTGAAAGTATAAGAATCTATCGTAATGGTCAAAATTTTTAACTACACCGGATACTAACCCCTCATAGTACTGTGAGCTTCCGCTTGCATTATTAGGTACGTATCCTGAGCTTTTAATTGAGCTTATTGTAGATTCGTAACTTTTTATTAAATCTAATTTATACTTAAAATTACGCAGTCTTTCTTCGGCAGATGAAAAGTGGATAAAGTCAGAGTAGTCGTTATGGTCAACATCTATTTGTGCACTTGTTTCATTAAACAGTGCTAAGAGTTCATAATTACTTCCAGTTACAGGGTAACTAAATAATTCATTGTAGTTAAAGAACTCTGTAGGATTTGAATTCTCGTCTGCAATTTCTACATTAAAATTAGGTCCTTTAAGGTTTGAAGGTTTAAATACTTCGGGTACAAGTTCTGCTGACACCTCATACCCTATGCTATCAGATATTGTCTCTTCAATATTAAAAAGAGTGTTCTGAGACACTGTAGAGGGTAAGGGTTTGTATAGTTTAACTATTATTGATGACCCCTTGTCTACTTTTTCAAAACCTATATTAAGTATCTTTATCTCTTCATCTCCGTATTTAAAATAAACTTCATTAAGGTATTGAGAGCTATTAAATTTTTCTATAAAAGCGTTTACTTTATTAGAAAAACCTTCATCAGAGTCAATAGTAGTAAGTCCTCTAAGTTCGGTACGGTCTTGAGATATTTCTTCAACAAAAAGGGTATATATAGCTTTAGAGTCTGAAAGTGTATCGTTAGAGAAATTATATACTAACTTTACATCTCCGTTTTCGTATCCAAGTTCTTGTACATCCGCTATTGGGTTTATACTTATTTGTGATACTCCTATGCTTCCAGCAGACGCTCCTCCTCCTTCTACTTGAAAATTGGTATAGTCTTTTACTGTTTCAACTAAATCATCATTTAAAGAGTAAACTTTTACACTACATATATTAGTAGCTGTATCAAACAGACTATTAACTGTGTATGATTCAATTAAAACTTTTTCACTGTCTATTATATTAGCAGTTCTCTCTAAAGTTTTAGAATCTAGAGGCGTAAGTATGTAGTTATATTTAATCACTAGCTCCTGCTATTTGTAGTTCAATTATTTCTTGATTAGCTTCTAATAACTGCTGTCTCAATTGTGAGATTTCATCTAATAAAGGTTGAATGTCTTCAGTGTCTTTGTCAAAATCTATTAGGTTTCCGCTTGTAGTAACTAAGTATTCGTGAGAGTTAGTTGCTCCGTTTATTGGTATTTCGTTAAACAGTTCTTCATATAATACAAAAAACTCTTCAACAGTTGGTTGTTCTTCAACTGGTTCTGGTTGACCGAATGTTTTAAAAGACCTATCGATAACTTTATCAAAATCTTCTTTATCAAACTGTGTTTTCTGTATCTTTATTTGATTAACCATTTCTAGTGACCTTAAATGTATTATTATTGTCTACTACTAAAGTGCTGTCGTTTACTGTAGTTTTAATTAACAACCTATAAAATCTTTCAGGTTGAAAAGATCTCATATAGACGTTAAAGAAACTACTTGTATTGTCAGAGCTTATTTTTGTATGTTCACTAAAGTTTACTATCATCTCTCCGCTATACTCATCTTTTATCCCCCAGTACGAATTAGTAGGAAGTTTATACTCTCTTAGATATATAGAGGTTGTACTAAATTCTCTTTTAGGGTGCGTAGGTCTAGTAGATAATCTAAATTTAACAGTGTCTGAGTCTGCATACTTAGCTTTTGCGTTTTTTATAGTAATATTAACTAAATCAGATCCTGATAGTGGGGCTTCTATATTCTCTAGAGTAGATACATGTGTGCTGTCATCCCACTTAATTTCTAAGTACGGAGGAAATATTGTGTTTGTATCTGATCCGAAGTACTTTAAGTTTATTGAGGAAGTAGTATTAGTTTCTAGGCTATCTTCTAATTTTAAAAGGATTCCGTTATTTTGTATAGAGCTAGTTTGAGCTACTACTATTGAGCTTACGTTAATATCTAAATCGTGATTAGAATTTATTCCTTTAGTTTGAGAGCTATTAGGTGAGTTTAAATAATCTCCACCAAGGGTACTCCATAGGTCTGCTTGGTTAGCTCTATGTTTCCATGTAACTCCTGTAGTGTTAAGAGGTTGGTCATCTCTTTTACCTGTTCCCATTACCCATGAGTTAGAGATGGGGTAAGCTTCGATAGCATACGATTGGGGTAGTTCTCCGGCTTCAGCAAGTGCTAGGTGTAGACTTGCGGACCACTCACCTGTTACTTTAGAGTTTAGAGTGGAGTTAATTATGGAAGAGTCAAACTGTATAAGTGTTCTCTGTATGTTTGATACTTGGTTTACATCTTTATATGTACCAATTTCTAAAATCTCATCTTTACCTGCGTTACCGTAAATGTTTACAGTATTAGTTTCAGACCAAATAATAGTATCTTTTTCGGGATATATTCTATATACTGCCATATTATAGTGTTGTTACTCTTCCTTGTATGTCTACATCTGGAAATTTTAATTCAAAAATACATGGGTCTAAGGATGGGTACACGACATTGCTTTTTGTAGCACCTCTCACATCGTATCCAAATTCAGAATAATTTCCTCCTGTTTTGTTTATTACTTCTATAGCCTCAACCGTCTGTATACCTTTTACTCCATCTAGTAATGTATATATTGGAGATAGATTAATAGGTTGATTGATTGACCATCTATTTGTATTAAAATATTCCTTTAGTTTAACTGTACATGCTAATAGTACGTCTCTTGATGAAGCTGCTGGAAGTGTGACTACTTCAAAATTAATTCCAATATTAACTATAAAAGCATCAAGTATATTTACTCCGTCTGCTATCATCATAAATTGAGATAGGTATGTCTTTAGGTTCTCTTTTAAGGAGTACGGTGTGTTGACTAATTTCCCGTTATTATCCAGTGCTAAGGTATATAATGAAATAGCTAAAGGATTAGTACTTAGTAATCCGTCTTTTTGTGTATCTCCAGAAGTTTGAGTTGCATATACTTTTGCTATTGATCCAAACCTAGGAGGTAGGGATAGCGATCGAATTGCATAATCTTGTAATGTAACAGTACGTTGTTGTTCTGAAAACGAACGTAAGGAGTTTTGTCTGAGCTCTTCTGTGCTGTCTCCGTCTTTTCCTCCTGCTGCTGCTTTGGTATTATTAAATGCTAACGTGTTAGCTGAGGTATTATCTGAGAAAGCTTCTGCTGGAGCTGTTACTATGTTGGTTATTGAGTTAGCAGGTACGTTAGCTTCTACTCCTCCTCCTGTTAGGTAGCGAATAGTGAGGGTAGTCTCTGAGGGAGCTGATCCGTATGCACTTGTAAATAGAAAGTTAGAGGGGTCGTAAGAGCGGTAGAGTTCGTTTGTACTGTTTTGACCTGCATCTATACTATTTTGCATTCTAAAAGGGTCCGGTAAAAAGTCTCTTTCATCACTTCCGGCAATTCCAGAACCAAATTGAATTTCCAATATACCTTTAGATGTAAATCTAGTTACAAACCTCCTAGGTACTTTTTTAAGTCTAAGTAATGTAGGGGCTAGGTTACTATCTGTAGCGGTATTAGATACTTCTTGAAATATTGTATCTTGACCTAAAAATGGTACTTCAGTCCACTCCTTACCGTCACTGTCTATAATATCTAATATTCTAATGATATTAGTATCGTCTACTTTTACTGTAGCAAATTTTTCTGCTGTTGTGTAGGTCTTTGAAGTACTCTTTATAGTCCCAGAGTATGCCTTTACTTTTTTAGTAAGTGTATATTCAGCTGGTTTACCATTTTCATCTAAAGAGTAGATCTGTACTTCTGTAGGATCATAAGAGCTAGAGAATTTAAAATCTACTGGCTTAGAGGTTAGGAATGTTGGATTATTAGATGTAGTGGCAGAGAGTACAGATGATTCCTGTACCTTTAAAGCTTGATCCCAGTTTGGTTTATAGTTTAGTCCGGTCGCTGTTACATTCTGACTAACTGTCATTTCCACAGATGATGCAGAAGTTACTTTAGGTTTGTAACCCATCATGTATGCCAGTGAATATAAGTTAGCAGGGTTTTTAGCGTGCTGTAAAAAAGTTTCCTGTAGCTGGGTGTCTTGGTAGAATGACATTACATCTCCTACGTATGATGCCATTTCTATAAACATCATTCCTGGTGATGTAGGTGAAAAGTCATTATAAGCATCAGGGAAATAATTTTTAGCATACTCCATTAACTGAGTCTTAAAGTCGCTAAAACTTTTATTTATGTATTTAATATCTCTTTCTTCAGCCATTATTGTTCAAAATTTATTACTACTTCATCTTCTATATTAGTATCTCTGACTTTATATTGAAGCGTGAACTGTACAGTGTTATTATCCGGAGTCCCTATAGTGTTAATTTCTACTGGTTCTACTCTTGGAAAATATATTTTTAAATCATTTCGTACTATTGCATCAATCTCTCTTATTTTATCTTGTGTGAGTTGATCAAAAAGTAAATTTTGTAACTTATTACCAAATAAAGGATTGAGGTATCTTTCTCCTCTCGCAGTTAAAAAGTAATTTATAATGTTGGTCTTAATAGCATCCTTAGTTTGATATGTAGAGTTAAATACCGCTTGCCCATTAAAGGGTAGGCTTATACCTACAGCTTTACTAGGTTGGTTATCTATTGGTGATATTTTCTCTATACTTACTGGCATACTATGTTAATTCTCCTTTGCTTTTTTTATTAGCTAAATCTAAAACATCTTTAGCTTTTTTAACGAAATCTAATTTACTTAAGTCTAAACTCCCTTGCATTGATTCTACTGTGCTCATTCCTAAGTTAGCAGCTTGTGTGGTTGCTAGAGTGGGTTTAGAAGCTCCAGTATTATTAATTATGTTATTGTAATCTGTACCTGTCATTTGACTTTTAGTCATATTGAGCATTTCTTGAATGCCATCGGGTGTGTTACTAAAGTTTAAATTAGTAGGCTTAGGTGCAGGGGGCATACCTATCATTTCAGCTAATTCCTGTCGTGATTGCTTTTTAGGTGTCGACCAGGCGGTTGTGCCGGGTTCTGGTGCTTTACTATACTTAGGTGAGTTAGGTTTAGAGGCTATTCTTACTGCCTCTGTTAAAACCTCTTGTAACTCCTCCTTAATAGCTGCTCGCACTTCTTCTCGTATGATTTTACGTAATTGATCGAGTTTCATATATATAAATAGTTAAATTATGGAAGTTGATTATCTAATCTGAATTTTACTTCATCTAATAGCACATCGGTGTCTGAACTAAAAGACGGTTGTCCTTTTATTACTGCTACTCCTTCATCTAATGTTCTTGCAACACCGAATCTTCTTGGTGCAATATTTGGTGATGTAGGGTCTTTTTCTATCTCTAGTGCATAAGTAATGCCGTTTTCAGCAGTATAGGTAAATGAACCTGGTTCTGCTTTATCTTTTGGGGTTAAATTTTGTAGTGAATCTAATAAACCTTTTAAATTATCTTTAAAGGAGCTTTTATTAGAAGTGTTACTAGCTCCGAGATTACTGTCATTAATCTTCTGTAGACTGTCTGTTAATGTCTTTATTGCTTTATTTATACCAGCTTGATCATTATTTAAGTCTGATCTTGTAAAAGCTCCATTTTTTCCAGTACCAGTACCAGCTATTACAATATTCGTTGCTCCATTATCAATATCCTCTTGAGTGCCTAGTACTTTAGTGTTTGACAATTCCCCTGCAGAGTCAAGCTTTGAATTACCTACAAAGAGTGGTCCTAGGGTAGAAAATATAGTAATTTCATCGTCGTCCATTAGACCTAAGTCTTTTAACTCATCTTTATTTAAATTTCCATTTTTTAAATCTTCTTCGATTTGAGCGGAAACTTGGCATGATGAGATAGCTGATTCGGTTCTAGAGAGTATGGTGCTTATAGCAGATAGTTGAGATGCAGGTGTTTCTAATACAGCCTCTACCCCTGTTATGATCTCTTCAATTTGAGTTATCATTTCTTTCATCTTTACTAATAGGTCACCAAACTTAATAGGGAAATTAGCAGGTAAACCAAAACCAGGTGGGATGGATAGTGGAATTGGTAGTGCTGATATTACTTTAATAATTACTTTTAAAGCCTTTACTGGTAGTTTTAAAGCTTTAGGGAGTTTTCTAAATTTATTAAGCCTGCCGTTAATACTAGATAAACTTTTATTTAAATTTTGTTGTTTATTCTTTAACCTATCTAACTTACCAAGAGTAGGGCATCCTGCTGATCTAAAATTATCAGAAATTTCTGTAGTCTGTGCTATAACATTAGCAGCAAGTTTACCTTGTAGTTTACCTACAATCTTAGCAATACCTGCGGACATTCCGCTATCTTGTAAATTTACATATGCCATTACTCAGTAAATACTTTTTTAGATTTTAAATTTGGTATTCTATTTTTCAGTACCGGTACAATAGGTAGTATTGCATTAGCGATTGCTATAAGTTTAGCAGCAAACACTGGTGGTGCTGGTGGTGCTGTTGCAATACCTTTAACTAGTTGTTCAAATTGACCTAACCAATCTTCTAACCACTTTGCAGTAGTCTCTCCTTTAAGTACAGGTTCTTGCTCTCTCTTTAATGCTGCTACACCTAAGTATATTTTCTTAGCGTCTAACCCTACATATTCTTCTCCATCTAAGCTAACGGTTTTAGCATTTAGACCAATTCCTTCTTTAGCTGAAAATAGTGCGTGTTCATCGTAGGCGTTAAAATATAGTCGACCTGAGTTGATTATAACTTGTGCTCCTTTAAATTTATTAGCTGTTTCAGGTGCTTCACTCCAGGCATCTCTCTTAGTATTAGCTTCCTCTAGGTCTATAGTATGATCTGAGGTTAAATATATAGAAGACTTATCTTCATTTATAGTTTCAACAATAGGATCAGTTCCTTTTTTATTCTCTTTTTGACCGTTTCGTATAAGAGTAAATGGCTGTCCGTTATTGGAATTATCTGTAAATTCATTAGATTCGAATTTAGTTCCACCGAATCTTATACTTGAACCGTGTCGACTTTCTATTGTTATGTCTCCTGGGAAGTTTTGAAGCGGGGAAATATTACCTAACTCTTCAAAATCTTTATCAAAATCGTTATTGCTATCCTGGGTTTGGTTAGTGTCTGGGTAAGCATTGTGATGAGGGTGGTTCCAGATAGGAACTATTGCATCCCAGTATATTTTTGTTGCATTAGGATCTGCTGCCCTTAACTCGGTAGGTCTCGATACCAATGTGACTATCTCTCCCTTGAGGGGCATAATCTTAATATTAGCGTGATTACAGTATGCAAATTTTAAATCACCATCCTCTTCAGTTGGCGAACCAATTTCTCTATAAAATACACCATTGACGGATTGAGATTCACCTAGGTCTTTATATTTAGGGTGAAATGCATCGTAGATTATATCAACTACACGTACATAGTTAGAGCCGGCAGTACCGGATGAACCTTGCGTTCTGCCTGTGTTACCGAATTTGCTTGTACCTAAACCTAGATTGTTATTCATCTTCTTCTAAAGGATCTTTAGATACCTCTTTTAGTTGCTCCTCTTGTGCGTTAGTTTCATCTAGTAAGTCCTGTAAATCAGAGAAGTCAAACTCACTTCCAGTGTCCCCTTTAGCTTGAGCGCTTTCCATCCTTTGTATGATTGTCGCTAACTTAACTAATGAATCGTCATTCTTAACTCCTATTTCCATGTACTCTTTTATCATAGGAACAATTAAAGTAGCGTCGCCGATACTTTCAATAAGAGGTTTTAATTCACTTATTAGTGACTTTACCTGCCCTTTAGTCTCTTTAGAGTTGTCGTAGATTTCACCAAAAAGGTCAGATAGAGTTTTTCCTTTAAATATTTCTTTATCTAAACTCATAATAGTTCTTTATTATAAATAGACTTACAAAGGATTATTATTTAACAAGCCTTGATCATAGTAGAATAAATACTTTCTCATCCACTCTTCTTTTAGTACAGATATGACTTTAGTTAAGTGAGGTGTCTCACACTCTGTCATTTCTCGAATATAAATGTATAAGGCTTTCTTTTTAAATAAATCTAAATCATGACGGGTTTTAAATATAGTCAGAACAGCATCGGCGATTTGTTTATCTGAGTCTTTCATAAACATATCATCTAAATCCTCATACATCTCTCCAACCCATTCGTCTAGAAAGTTAGAAAGTGAAATTGCTGATGGAGAGTCAAGGTCTAATGTAACTTCAAATGAATCTTCTATGTCAGAGAAAGAACCAACTTGCTTAAGTCGTTTATAGTTTTTGTTATTGTAGTTAATTAACCACCTCTTAACAATGGTCCCGAAGTAAGAGTATGCTTTTGCTCCATTATCTGGGTCAAACTTCATTATCTTTTCTTCTAATAGCACTGCTACAATTTCATGCTTTAAATCTTCTATTTTTTCCACATCGGTATAATAGAATTTAAAAGTATGTATTATATTCTCTGCTAACTTGTAAAAAGGTAGGTATATGTGGTCTGTAAATATCTTTGCTCGGTAATCTGAGTCTATAGAAACGTTATATCTCTTTATGTAGTCTTCTGTTTCTGATGTAAAGTAATTAGCTTTGGATTTCTTCCTTGCCATAATTATCTGGGAGCATGTATCTGTTCAGTTCTTTTTGAACTTCTTTCATTTGGTTGAAAAACTCTCCAACCTCATCGTCTGACTGAAATGTACCCTGCTCATCTAGGGTTTGTAAGTGTTTATGTGATGCAGAAACTGTCAACGAGATGTTTTGAAGGTATTCTACTTGGTCCTTCACGACATCTTCATAGTTTTCTACTTTTTTCACTAGGTTATTAATAATATACACTAATATTACCCCTAAGGCAACTAAAATCCCAATTATTATTTGATAAGTTAACATATTATAAGTTTTTTAACATATTTGACAATCCTTCTGAGGCTTTTACTGGTCTACCCGTTGAAGCTGTGGCTTTTTGTACCTTTGGTGTAGCAGACCCTCCTGAAGCCTTCCATAAATCGTATTCTACCTTGGAAGCTAAGAAGTCTGCAGTGTGTAGCACTGAAACTATAGAAGTCTTTTGTCTAGACGACTCAACATGACTGAAGAAGTACGCTTCATTTGCTTTATCGAACACTCCATCATGACATCTTATAGCTAAAAACTCTTTCTGGGTTACTTTAACACCAAACTTCTGTAAAATAAATAAAGATCGGTCTGGAATAAGCATGAAATCAAGTTCTGAGTTGAAGGTATACATTTCTGATAACTTATCTTGCCTCCATTTATCGGTTTGAGGTATGTAGTTGGGTTGATCACCGTCGCCTATCTTACCTAAATCATGGAACAATGCGGCAAAGACAAGCTCTTCATCGGTGTAGTCTATCAATCCACCCATCTCCTCGTATAACCTAGATTGCTTTACCGCGTATTGTACCACTCTGTTAACATGATCTACATATCCACCTGCAAAAGCATTATGATACCAAGATTTCCCACTTGCAGGAGCCATCATATAGGTATCCTCCATGTGTTTAATCATAGCTACCACACTTTCCTTACGGTCACCAAGGTAGGTCTCAACTATCCTTAAATGTTTAACGTAATTAGATTGAATCTTTTCTGCCGATAATGCCATATGATATTATTTTATAATTATTATATTAGTATTGTTATAATTTATATGTACTTATATATTATATTTAAGTATTTATTTAATTATTAATATCTATATATTATTTAATATAGTTAAGATAACGATAATTAATTTAAGAAGCAACTATTCTACTATAAAATCTATAGAAATTTCTTTTTCTAAGTAATTTATACCTGCATCCCAAAAGATTACTGCTTTAATATTGATAGTATCTCCTTCCATTTCTGGAGGGAAAGGACCTACGATACGTTTTCCATAGAGTTCTTTAATATTTTCATTTTTAGATAAGTAAACTCGGGTTTGAGCTACAATTGGTATTACATCATAACCGTATTCCCATGTTGTATCTGTATAGAAATTAGCTTGTACTACTGATACTCCATTGTAATGCCAAAACTCTCCGGTAGGAGTAGCAAAAGTATTGATAGAAAACCGAGGATAATATGTACCATCCCAAGATAAATCGATATGGTAGTACCCATTTTCATCTATTTCTGAGGGAAGCTCTAAGAAAGCCTCACAACCTCCAGGGCATACGTCAGGTAATACCTCTTCTTTTTCACAAGAACAGAGGGATAATAAACCTATAGTAACAAGTACGTAGAGTATTACTTCTAATAATTTTTTCATAATATAACCTTTATTTTTTAATTACTTAAATATACGAAGAATAATTCGGTTAAGCAACTTTATGCATGTTTAATATGCTGATCTAAGTTCCATACTATCATAGCATTTAAATCTTCTTCAGGATCATTCAACTGCTCCCATTCAAACTGTATCGACTCAGATAGAGATATTAAAATATCACTAGATAAATCAGGTAACGTTTCGTTATTCAGCTGTTTAAGTGCTATTACTTCTAATAATTCGGATTGGATGTAATCTAATAATCTATTCATATAACCTTTATTTTTATTTATACTTAAATATAAGAAGAAAATAGCGGGGAGGCAAGCAGAAGGGTGTTTATTTTACAATTAAACGGCTTCGCCGCCGCGCGAACGCGCAAGTTGCCGAGCGTTTTTTTATATGAGAGTAATTGGATATTCACTAAAAGGTGTTACAGGTAAGGTTGGATAAACGGGTTGAAGGTTTAATAACTTAGGATTTCTTTCTAATTCAAACTCTACATGATCGTTATTCACTAAAATTAAATTATCTACACTCACATCTTTCATAGCTCTTTTTAAGACCTCAGCTACTGCCAGGTGACCGTTTGGGGACCAATGTCCGTCTTCCACCTTTTGATCTCCTAGGCCTTTAGTCCACTCTGTTATATTCTCAAAATTATCCCATATACTCCTATCAAAGACAAGACACTTCACACCTCTTTGTAGTAAAGAGTGTTGCAGAGCTTGTGCTGTCATGATATACTCACTATAGGCTAGGTCCGAGAATCTAGGGTATTGTGTGAGGTAATAATCATATATTGTTTGTAACTCTTCATCAGTGTAGGTATCTACTAGTTGTTTTGACCAAGGATGTACACCTTCTACTGATTTCTTTTTCTTAAGTATCTTATCTAGTATATCTCCTGAACTCACAAAGTTACCGCCATCTTTAGTAGGTATGTTCATTCGTTGGGAGCAGCTGAGACCGATTATGACTACATCTTGAGAGTTGATGTTGGGTAAATTCCGTACCGTAGTGTTAATAATAGTTTGATTACCCTCACCAGACTTTCCATAGTTACCTAAACTCAAGCCATAGTGATGTGCTAGTATATTAGGGTAGACGTAATCCTTAAATTGTAACCCATACCACACAAACTCATAACCCATTTCTTGTGCTAATCCTGCTCCAAGTGTGAAGCTATCTCCGAATGTCCAAAGTTTTCCCATCTATAAGTAAATCTTGATATCTCTTTATAACAGCACATTTCTCATACTGCTCTATATTCTCGTAGTAATATCTAAGGGTGTCCAAGCCTACAAAAGCCTCACCGGACTCGAAAGACTCTCCAATTTTATATACCTCATCAAAACAAGTACTATCTATTTTCGTTAAATAAGAAAGTAGTTTATTGTAATACTTGTATTTCGTTATATTTCTTACCTTTTTATATCTAGAGGGATACTGTCTCATATACATTATATCCATGAGGTGGTAATTATCTATACCCCTGAGCACCATACCCATTAAGACATAAGGATTCTCAAGATGTTCCTCTTGTCCATGCTCTTCGTATACCTGTTCATCACCTTGATCGAAGATGGCAAATAGTTGATGTGGATCGATTGGCTGCATATACTATAAATAGCTATTAAGGTAATGTACGAATAAAACAGCGTATAGGCACGAAAATTTTCCGAATTTTTTTCCACGATATAGTAGGTAGTTTAAGTAAAAGTTCTTATATTAAAGTATGGATCAAAGCTTAGTCCTTACAGTAGTCTTATTACTCGCAATAGTTGTTGCTCTTATACAGAGAGATATAATTAATGGAGAAGGCCAGAATACTATAGATACAGATAAGAAAGAACTATATGCCAGGCTACTGAAGACGGCTTTACTCATAGGTACTCTATATTGGGTGTATACTAGAGCGGGACCCTCTTTACTTTAGCATCTAATATGAAGGAGGTTAGAAACTTAATTCGATGCTCTCAATGCCATGATGAGTTCCCCGGTGGATATGAATATAGAATGCATTGGGAGGCTAAACATTTTTACCCTTATCTGAAGACTAATAGTTTTGATTCGAAGAGAGCAAAAGAAGACGCAAGATACAGTAGAAACATAGATAGACTTATTAAAGAGTTATCTAATAATATATAATATGGGATCACAATACTTTGGTAATAAACAAGAGAATAAGAAAGACTCTAAGAAGGTCGATGGTAAGCTCTCTAGAAAGAAAGAGCGTAAGACGACAAAGGTGAGTGTGATGAAGGCAGGTAGAGGTAAGTAATATATAAATATATACATATATATTATCCTATACACCGAAATTTTAGCCGAAATATGCAAATAGGTATGGCGCAGCCACACGAGCTACCAACCTGTAAGGGAACTATACTGTCAGTGTTATATCACCATGATCTCACCATGATGTCTAGGTGACCTAATTCTTACCTACTTCCTCAGGTTGTTTTTCTTTATGAGCTTCTCTAACACAGATGAGAACTTATCCTTTAACTCTCTTATATCATCTAGTGTAGCTACATTGTCCGGAAGGCCTTTAGGCGTCTCTTTAGGCAGGTCTTTAGGCTGAAGTAATAGCCCTAGTATAGCTGACCATGATACATTAGGATACATCTCTTTAACTCTCAGAGCTATATCTCTATCTACCTGTATCATCTTACGTTCCTTCATATAGGTCTTTAGATCTCTTTAGGCCTCTTTAGGCGTTAATACCTCCATTAAAGACATATCCATTCTATAGGTAGTCCTTTGATTCATTAGATCATATGTGTACAACTCTATGGTGGTTGGTCCTATCTTACCTACATTCATACCTCCTAAAGCCATCACACCCACCTTACCTATGGCTAGATTCCTCTCACCATTATCATATACTGAGTAGCATGTGAGTTGATATACTTCCTTCCTATACTTGAATGTGAACTTCTCGTCCTGTTCTAGAGAGTCCATTCTCTCTACAATCACCCTTCCGGCTTTTACCTTGTTTGAATACGTCATAACCTTTATTTT
>MEHZ011543379.1_pt1 | contig 36448 bp, 37 predicted proteins | sample 897221 | NCBI WGS metagenome assembly MEHZ01 (sample SAMN05514161, study PRJNA337945) | marine metagenome | isolation source: marine surface water | place: Arctic Ocean | collected 2007-12-13 | reverse complement strand
ATTCTTTTAGAACTCTATCTCGCTTTGTTTTAAGTGTATTTACCCTTATATCTAAAGATGGCCTAGAAGATAATGCAACCGCTTGCTCCAAAGTATCTTCACCAAAAGTTTTTTGAAATTCGCCATCAAGCCATTCTGGGTAATCGCCCCTTACCCAAATAGGAGCATCTTCAAGAGCAGCAACATCCTTGATTAGCAAAAGTTCATCTTCTGTTAAAATATCAGGAGAATGAATTTCTCCGTTAAAAATATCACTTATTTCTTCAACACTTTTCTCCCACAATAATCGAAACATACCTATGCACAGTGATCTTGGGCTATCGTCTTTCATTAGCGTGGCAGAAGAATTTTTCTTCCTCAAAGTAGCATTCACAATATTGTTTATTGCATTTCTATCGCTAGACCCAGCATACCTATTGTTTCTAGCCCATTCCCTTATAGCGATTGGCACAGGTTGATACCTATCAATCACTTGGTGTAGAATTTCTATTGAAGAGCTGACTTGTGCAGATATTCTCAACGGACAGTAGGATAGTTAGGTGATTCACGGGTGATAGTTACGTCATGAGCGTGACTTTCTCGTAATCCTGCATTTGTAATTTTTTGAAAAATAGCTTTCTTTTGAAAATCTTTCAAATCTTTAGCGCCAGTATAACCCATAGAAGCCCTAAGACCCCCCATTAATTGATGAATAACAGCGGATACAGGACCTTTATAAGGAACCTGCCCTTCAATACCTTCTGGAACTAATTTATGAATATTTTTAACCTCTTCTTGAAAATATCTATCAGCGGACCCTCTTGCCATTGCGCCTATAGACCCCATTCCACGATAATACTTATAACTTCTTCCCTGAAATAAAAATATCTCACCAGGACTTTCATCTGTTCCAGCAAGCAATGATCCTATCATCGCACAATTAGCACCGGCAGCTAACGCTTTTGCTAAATCACCAGAGTATTTAATACCTCCATCTGCAATCATAGGAATCCCAATTGTTTGCAAATATTCTGATACTTCCAATATTGCGCTGAACTGAGGGACTCCAATTCCTGCAACAATTCTTGTTGTGCAAATAGAACCAGGTCCTATACCCACCTTTACGCAATCTGCACCAGCATCAACGAGAGCTTTAGCACCTTCTTTTGTTGCGATATTTCCTGCTATTACTTGCAGGTTTGGGTACTTTTTCTTAATACTTTCAACAGCTTTTAGGACTTTTAAAGAATGTCCATGCGCAGTATCAACAACTATGATATCTACTTCAGCTTCAATCAATTTTTCTGTTCTTTCTTCTCCCTCGCTACCAACAGTTGTTGCCGCAGCAACTCTTAATCTGCCTTTTTCGTCTTTTGTAGCGTTAGGATGAAGTTTAGCTTTTTCAATATCTTTTACTGTAATTAAACCAACACATCGATACTCACCGTCAACAACAATTAGTTTCTCAATTCTATTTTTATGAAGAAGAGCTTTAGCTTCCTCCATATTAACGCCTTCGGTAACTGTAATTATATTTTCTTTTGTCATAAGAGAGTCAATTGATTGAGTGTCGTCTGTTGCAAATCTAACATCGCGGTTAGTTAATATTCCAACTAATTTATCTAACTTTCCAATAACAGGAATCCCTGATATTGAGTGCTCTTTCATCAATGAAATTGCTTCTTTTAAACTCTTACCAGAATCTATAGTAACTGGATTAACCACCATACCAGATTCAAACTTTTTTACTTGCCTTACATGAGAAGCTTGGGTGTCGGGGTCTAAATTTCTATGAATTACGCCTAATCCACCAGCTTGCGCCATTGCAATGGCCAAATTTGCTTCGGTTACAGTATCCATAGCGCTGGATATTATTGGAATATTTAAAGATATATTTTTGGTGATATTGACAGACGTGTTTGTTTCGTTAGGCATAACACTCGATGCATTAGGTCTAATTAAAACATCGTCAAAAGTAAGGGCTTCCGTAATCATATATTCTTAACTAATTATTATAAGTAATTTATATTACCTATAATTCATAGCATTCTAATGCCGTGAATAAAAGCTAATATTTTATTTTTTGCAAAATAACAATCCTATCCCTTAAAACCATTGCCCAATACATATAATTCTGTTGAATCGGATCGACTTGATTTAGGTTTTATATGCTTAACGCTTTTAAATTCTTTTTTCATTCTGGTTAATATTGTGTTTTCTGTTCCTCCTCGAAACACTTTTCCTAAAAAAGCACCGTCCGGTTTTAAAACCTTTTCTGTAAAATCAAGCGCTGCCTCTAAAAGGCCAATTATCTTTAAGTGATCGGTATATTTATGACCTGTAGCGGATGCTGCCATATCACATAAAACCAAATCTATTAGAGAATCACCTAAATAAGACTTGATAATAGATTCGGCATCATCATCATAAAAATCTAGCAACAAGGTTTCGACACCTGGCAATGGATCCATCTCAAGTAAGTCAACGGCAATAACCTTACCCTTCCCCTCTATAGCCCCTATTCTTTCAGCTGCAATCTGACTCCAGCCTCCAGGAGCCGCACCCAAATCCAACACTTTCTGTCCAACTTTAAAAAGCTTATGCTTATCATCTATTTCTACTATCTTAAAAGCAGCCCTAGATCTGTAGCCTTTTTTCTTAGCTTCGTGAACAAAGGGGTCATTTAAATGCCTTTGTAGCCAGCGAGTAGATGATAAAGTCCTACCTCTTGCCGTTTTAACTCTAACCTTTAGATTAGGTGTATTTGTCATAATTTGCGCCTAAATTAAAAAAATTACAAATATTACTCCAAAGGATTTCTAGAGGTAATTTCTATACCAAAACCTGACAATCCAACAAAATGACTTTGTGTTGTGGTTATTAGGCAAATAGAATTTATATCCAAATCGCGCAATATTTGCGCACCCAGTCCGATATCTCTCCACTCCTCTACGCGTTGATTTTCACTTTCAGTCATTTCATCAACTCCTCTTGTATTCTTTGCTGAACGGGACTGTACCCCGATAGCGCCTTCTCTTAGATATATAACAACACCTCTTCCATCGTTACTTATTTTTTCCATTGCCTTCCCTAAAACAGAATGGTCTCCAAATACATCTGAAATTATATTTTCACGATGAATTCGTGTGTTAACATTTAAGCCGTCCCCTATATCTCCATATACTATCGCAATATGATGTAATTCATCAAAAGGTGTGGTGTAAGTGTAAGCTTCTGCTGGTCCAAAGTTAGTGTTAATGCTAACTTTTTGAATTCTCTGTATTAATTGTTCCCTTTGTTCTCTATAGGTTATTATATCAGCAACTGATATAATTTTAAGGTCATGTTCTAATGCAAAATTTGATACCTGCTCACCCCTTTTTACAGTGCCGTCATCATTCATTAATTCAGCCAAAAGTCCAACAGGAGGTTCGCCCGCTAGTCTCGCAAGATCAACAGATGCTTCTGTGTGACCAGAACGCATTAAAACTCCACCTTCACGTGCAATTAATGGAAAAACATGACCTGGTCTAACAAAATCTCTCGAACCAATATTGCCATTAGCAAGCGCTCTGATTGTATTACAGCGCTCTGCAGCAGAAATACCTGTAGTTAATCCATCTTTACAATCAACGGATATTGTAAATGCAGTACCTAAAGGAGCATCATTTGACGATACCATCGGCTCAAGATGTAATTTTTCAGCGATTTCTTGTGTAACAGGAGCACAAACAATACCACTAGTGTGTCTAATTATGAAACCTGTTTTTTCAGGCGTGGCTTTAGATGCAGCCATTATTAGATCACCTTCATTCTCACGATCATCATCGTCAACTACAACTATCATTTCTCCATTTGCAATTGCCTTAACGGCCTCTTCTACAGTATTAAATTTCATAAAAACTCCTAATTATCAGATTATTAAATAGCTGTCTCAATTGCAAAATTGATATAAAGCTCACGTAACTTTAAACTAATAGGACCAGGTTTACCACCCGATATTAGTTTACCGTCAATTCTAACCACTGGCATGATAAATGCAGAAGCGCTAGTAAAAAAAGCTTCTGTTGCATTGTAAGCCTCATCTACAGTAAACGCTCTTTCTTCAATCGATATACCAAAATCTTCTGCTAAAGTCATAATAGCCTTACGTGTAATGCCAGATAGAATCATATTATCAGTATTTCTTGTTATTAACTTATCCCCTTTAATAATAAAGGCATTGCTTGACCCTCCTTCTGTGATGCATCCGTCTTCTACCATCCAAACTTCGTCAGCGCCCTCTTCTTTTGCTATTTGCTTAGCCATCACTTGAGCGATAAGAGCTATTGATTTAATATCTCTTCTTTTCCATCTGATATCAGGGACTGTAATAACAATCGCACTCAAATCGTCGGGTTTTAAGTGTATTAAATTTTTACTTTGAACAAACATCACTAAGCTAGGCTTAACAATATCAGGGAACGCAAATTCTCTATCGCTTTCACCTCTTGTTACATGCAGGTATAAAGTCCCTTCTTTGATGTTGTTCTTGGTTAATAATTCTTTTTCTAAATCTGGTATTTCTGAAACTGGAACAGGAGAAAGTAATTTGATTGCACTTAAAGACCTTTCAAGTCTTTTTAAATGTTCAAAGTTATCTATAAGCTTTCCGTTAATTATAGCAGCAACTTCATAAACTCCGTCAGAAAACATTAATCCTCTGTCCCTCACAGATACCTTTGCATCTTCAATTGGAACATATTCACCATTTACATATGCTATATTCATAATAAAACCCATTAATCACTTATTTAGAAGTGGTTATATTTATACATTATTTTTTTAAATAAAAACTTTATTATGTGTATTGTTAACTTTAAATTGAAATATATAATCAGAAATTAACTTGCACACTAATAATATAATAGTTTAAATTATTAATTAATCAATTAGAGGCAAAGAATTTGACAGAGATATTTAATTTAAACATAAATGGTACCAACCAAGATGTTGAATGCGACCCAGATACACCTCTTGTCTACGTACTAAGAAACGACTTAAAACTTAAAGGCACAAAGTTTGGTTGCGGCGATGGTTTATGCGGCGCATGCACAGTAATTTCAGATGGAAAAGCAATTTTTTCATGCGATACTCCTGTATGGTCAATAAAAGACAAAAAAATACAAACCATTGAAGGGATATCAACTAGCTCTAAATTACACCCTATACAAGAATCTTTGATAGATGAACAAGGTGGCCAATGCGGTTATTGTTTAAGCGGTATTATAATGAGAGCTAAAGCTTTTATTGAGAATAATCCTAACTCCAGCATTTCTGATATTGCAAATGATTTGGATAGAAACTTATGTCGTTGTGGTTCTCAATCAAGAATACTAAGAGCTTTAGAAAAAGTTGGAATTATAGAGGCAAGTAAATGAATATGTTTCCTAACTCATTTATCTCAGCACCCAACATAGCAGATTGGTTTAAATTTACAGATAACGGAAAAGTCGAGATGATTTCTGGAAAAGTTGAGATCGGACAAGGTATTAATACTGCGTTCGTTCAAATTGCAGCAGAAGAATTAGACATAGATCCATCAAGAATAGATTTAACAGCCGGTGATACTCGTACAAAACTTGATGGTGGATGCACATCCGGATCTCTATCAATGCAAACCGAAGGGTTGTCGTTAAGAAAAGCTGCATCGGCCGCGAGAGTTGTTATGCTAGAAAAAGCTTCTGAACTACTTCAATCAAACGCTGGTGAATTAAGTATAAAAGATGGAGAAGTTTTTCTAAATGGAAATACAACCAATATTAGTTATTGGTCTTTAAGTGATGCTTTGGATCTCAATAAAAAGGTTGAGAGTTATATGAATCCAAAGAAGCCAAATGAAAGAAAACTGGTCGGGAAAAAATTAAATAGAATTGACTTACCTTTTAAAGTTACTGGAAAACCAATATTTATTCACGACCTTGAATTAGACAACATGCTACATGCAAGGATAGTAAGGCCTCCGTCACAATCATCTAGACTTATTAGTATTGATAAGGATTCAACCTTAAAAATAAAAGGATTAATTAAACTTGTGCAAGACGGCTCATTCATTGCAGTTATTTGCAAAAGAGAAGAAGTGTCAGTTAAAGTCGCTGAACAGGTTAAGAAATTATGTAAGTGGTCTAAAGCTCCAAAAGCTGTTGCAGATCCAATTGTATATATAAAAAATTTTAACGGTGAAATTCAAACAGGACTCTTAAAAGGTGAAGCTCTAAACAATGATAAGATTAACTTCTCAACAGAAGTATCAAGACAATATTTGTGCCACGCATCAATAGGACCTTGTTGTGCAATAGCCTGCTGGAACAAGAATAATTTAGAGGTTCACACCCACAGCCAAAGTGTATTTCCTCTTCAAAGATCTTTGGCAGCTGTGTTTAAGGTCGATGAAAATACCATAGATGTCATACATCACCAAGGTTCGGGTTGTTATGGGCACAACGGCTCTGATGACGTCGCTCTTGATGCAGCTTTAGTCGCAAAAGCTATCCCAGAAATTCCAGTAAGAGTTCAATGGTCAAGAGAAGATGAGTTATCTTGGTCTCCGCTAGCTCCAGCAATGGTCACCCAAGCCAGCGCTTATGTGAACAACGATGGTAAAATTGAGAACATGAGTCTCATGATAAAAAGTCCTCCACATGTAAAAAGACCGGTTGGTGCAGCTGCTGTTAATTTATTATCAGCGGACTATTTATTAGAACCAATACTCTCTCCTAATCCAATTGACACAGCTTTAGACAAAGGTGGTGCAGCAGATAGGAATTCAGTACCTTTATATGATATCCCTAACCTTACTTCACAAAAACAAATTATTTATGATCTTCCGTGGAGAACATCTGCTATGCGCGGATTGGGTGCTTTTGTTAATGTATATGCTATAGAAACATTAATGGATGATATAGCTTCCGAGTTGAATCTTGATCCTGTTCAATTTAGACTGAGCCATTCTTCGGATACAAGGATACAAGGCGTTATAGAAAATGTAGCAAAACTATCTGATTGGAACAAAAAGGACGATGGCAATACATTTAAAGGGATAGCTTTCTCTCGGTACAAGAATTCAGGAGCATACTGTGCAGTTGTAGTTGAAATTAAAGTTGACGAAGACATAGAGTTGATAAATGTATGGGCAAGTGTAGATGCAGGAGAATGCATAAACCCTGATGGTATTATTAATCAAATAGAAGGTGGAATAATTCAATCTGCTAGTTGCACGTTAATAGAAAAAGTAAATTTTGAAAATGAAGAAATCCAATCAAAAGATTGGGAAACTTATCCCATTATTAAATTTAACCAAGTACCGAGAACTTTTGTAAACATCGTAAGCCACCCTGATCTGCCTTTCCTTGGCGTTGGAGAAGCTGCACATGGACCAACGGCCGCAGCCATAAGCAATGCGCTTAGAAAAGCACTCGGAATTAGAATTAAGAGCATACCAATAACACGTGATGATATAGTTGCCGCGTTAAATGAATAGATTATCCTGCTGCAACTAATCCACCGTCAACATAAAGAGTGTGGCCTGTTATAAAATCAGAAGCTGTTGAAGCCAAAAAAATAGCAGCACCCATGTGATCACTAGGAACAGCAAATCTTCCAAGTTTTATTCTGGAAACTATGCCTTTTGCTCTGTCTGGGTTATTTTGCATTGCTTCGGATGTAAACTCAGTTAAAGTTGCCGTTGGCGCTAAAGTGTTAACTCTTATACCATGAGGAGCCCATTCTGTTGAAAGCGCACGTGTCATGTGAGCAACTCCGGCTTTTGCCATACAGTATGGAGCTTTTTTTGCATCAGTTGCCTCGCCCCATGTCGAGCCCATATTAATTATCTTTCCATAGCCACGTTCAAGCATAATCTCTGCGATTTTTTGACAACAGAAGAAAGTGCCTTTTAAATGGGTGGATGTAATTTTATCAAAATCATCCTCAGTAACTTCAACGGCAGATTTAGTAAAACCAAAACCAGCATTATTAACAAGTATAAGATCAGCATCTCTTTCAATGCTAACTTTCCTTGCAAGGCTAGAAAGATTTTTTATCTGATCTATTTTTGTAATATCTGTTACTAAGTAATCAGCATAACCTCCTGATTTTAATATACTTTCTTTAACTTTAATTAAATTGCTTTCATTGCGTGCAGCTAGTATAACATAAGCACCGGCACTGGCATAAGTTTCAGCTATTGCTCTACCAATACCAGTTCCGGACCCTGTTACAATCGCAATTTTACCATTAAGATCAAACGAAACTGGGGATAATTTACTTTCTGACATATTACCTTGTTCTTCCAGTTGTAGGGTCTAATGGATGAAGATCCAATACAAGTCTTTCATCAAAAGGGTATGTAGTGTAAATGTCAACACCATCTGCTGTGACAATATGATCGTTTTCCAATCTAAAACCACCAACACCAACAACACCAGCGTAAGGCTCAAGATTAAAAACCATACCTTCTTTTAATACTACAGGCTGGTCTTTAGAAGCTGGAGAGAAATAAGGAGCTTCCCAAGGATTTACTCCTGCTCCATGTCCAAGGCTATCGAGAACATAAGGATCAGCTTGCGCAAAAACATCAGCATTTGTTGCTCCAGGTTTAACGGCTCCTCCAGCATTAAATAATGCATCGTAACAATGTTGATGAACTTTTTTCATCTCTTCTGTTGGTTTAACATTTCCACAAATCCAGGTTCTTGTTAAATCTCCATAATAACCATTAAAGCACGCACCTATATCAATAATTACAGGATCACCATTACGTATAATCCTATCAGATGTAAACCTTCTATATGGAGCTGTATATGGTCCTGATGCAACAATATTTGAGCATTGAGTCCATTCCGAACCCATTGCAGTCATCGTTTCCCATGCTACGGCAAGAACTTCGCATTCTTTAACACCAGGTTTTAGAAAATCTAATGCATTATCTAAAGCCGCCTCTGTCATAGCGTTTGCAATTTTTAAACAATGTATTTCATCTTGCGTTTTAATTTCTTTAGCTCTCATTAAGACACTTTGATATCCATCTACAAATTCTGATTTTGGGAATGTCTCTTTAATAGCGGTCTCCATATTTATGTCCCAAATATCAATTCCAATCGTCTTACCTTTTAACGACCCGATAAAACCTTCAACTTGGTCAGCCCAACGCTTCATACCAACTTTTTCTCTGAAATTAGCTCGGGGTTGAATCTGTTGAGGTTCAAGCCAAGGCATTCTTAATTTGCAATGCTCGTAATCCATAGTCCACAAAATTGGTTGATGACCTCTAGCCAAAACCACCACTGCGTTACCCATAATAAAAGCAGGCCCTAAATGATGCCTATAACCCATCAGATATCGTGCATCCTCGGTTCTAAAGACAAACAATACATCACAGTTTGAGTTATCTAATGCTTCTTTTGCCCTATCAAGACGTTCTCTCAACATTCTTTGAGGATCAAAACGAGCTTCCCAATCAACCGGTAACATTCCAATATCTGACATACGATTCTCCCTTAATATAATATTTTTTTGAAATTAGTATTAAACTAAATAATTTTTACAATACTATAATTATATAGTCTACAACATATTGTAAATATGTAATATCAATAATTCTAATAAAATATATTTAAAATCCATAATTTATCATATACACTATTAAAACATAGGAATTGTACACTTAAATGGGGGTAATATGGACAACGGAATATGGGCAACATGGTATAATCTAGATAACGATAATAAAAACGATCATATAGACTGGTTGCATAATAACTATTTGCCAAAAATCAGAAGCCATGACGGTATAGCTTGGGTCGCTCACTATAGAGTTGATGAAGAAGATTACAAAGAAAGAAGGGATACACTTCCCCATACAACTGAATCTATTCCTCAGGGCACGCAATTTATTTGCCTAATAGCAGCCACTTCACCACATGTCTTCTATAAACCAAATTCCCCTTTATTCAAAGAAAATCAATCCAATGAAACTATAAATCGTTTTGCAGAAAGAAAAGAAGCAAGAACAGCTATTTTAGTTGAAGAAGCAAGGGTAAATGGCCCTAACTTTGATAAAGTCACACCAGGCGGCGTTCCTGCAGAAGCAATACAAATGGGTAGCTACAACATGACAAGCGTTGAAAATGAGATTGAAATTGGCAAATGGTATGCCCAAGTTCGTTTTCCTTTTGTTGCGGGTGTTAACGGAGCGATTAGAGCAAGAAAAATGCTTTCAACTGTAGGTTGGGCAAAGCATTCTGTTTTATACGAATTTACATCACATGAGGACAGAAGAAAAGATATCGTAAAGCCCTTTGACCCTTTCAGTAGAAAAACTGTTGACGAGACAGTACATGCACCAGGGTCTCCGAGTATTGGTTATAGAATATGGCCACCTGTTAAATAATATATTTTTATAATTTGATTAGAAAAAAGAGGATTTAAAGATGATATATAACGTTAGAACATATAATTGTATTCCAAGAATGTTAAATAAATACGTCGACATATTTGAAAAATACGCAATGCCAGTAAACAATAAATATGGATTTAAGTTAATAGGATATTTCGTTAGTGATATTGGACCGCAGAACCAAATTGTACACATATGGGAGTACAAAGATCTAAATGAATTCAATGAAATGAGAAAAAAAAGAGCCGCAGACGCTGGTTGGTCGGACTTTCGAGAGAAGACAGCTGGAATGATTGCAAGCCAAGAAGATAAAATTATGAATGGTTCTAATTTTTCACCACTTAAATAAATAAAATGATTGGTAGCGTAATTAACAGTTGGGTTGAGCAGTTTTCAGATAACTTCCAATGGTCAAACGCAATGCTTGTTTGCAAGGGTATGTCACCATTCGGCTGTGTGTCCATGAATGATCTAACAAGAATTTCTATTGAATTAAAAAAAGTGGAAGTTACAAGCGAGAATTGGAAAGATATCTGGTGCAATGAAGCTAATATAAATTTTAAGAAAGCTAAATTAGCAGAAAAAGAAAAAAAGTTTCAAACCTCTGGTTTGTATTATCTTAGAGCAGGTAATTACTTCTACACAGGAGAGAGATTCATCCCCCCAGGAGAAGAAAAGTTAGAATTAAGTAAAAAAGCTTTTAATTGCTACCACTCGGGCCTCAAAAAAAAATATCCTGAAATAGAATTTATCGAATTGCCTTACGAAGACACCTCATTACCAGGGTTATTCTATCCTGCGAAAAATAATTCAAAACCAGCTCCTACCATTATAATCTTTAATGGAATGGATAATTGCAAAGAAATGAGTATTCTCTTTGCAGGGCTAGAATTTTCAAATAGAGGATACAATGTATTGGCTATCGACGGACCTGGTCAAGGCGAGTCTCTAAGATTACGAGGAATTAATGCTCGATATGATTACGAAGTTGTCGGAACTTTAGCTTACGATTGGGCTAGGGATCGAAGCGATGTTGATGAAAGAAAAATTGCTATTATCGGTTATAGTTTTGGAGGCTATTATGCATCAAGGATTGCAGCTTTTGAAAAAAGATTTGCAGCCGGAATTTCCCTTACAGCAGGTCATTGGGATTTGCATGAATTCCAAAGAGAAACGCTTGCGAAAGCCATAAAGAATGGGAAATCTATAGCTCAATCAAACTTTCAGTTTCAGTGGGTCGTTGGATCAAAAACAAGCGAAGATGCCCTAGAAAAATCAAAAAAATTTAGCACAAAAGTTATCGCAAATAAAATAAAGATACCTTTTCTTGTGACACATGGTGAAAATGATAAAATAATTCCAGTCATTAACGCAAAGAAACTTTATGACGCCATACCAGAATCAACAATAAAAAAACTTAAAATATTCTCCGCAATAGATGGAGGATGCGAACACGCTCATGTTGATGATAGGCAAGTTGGTATAAATTATGCTGCAGATTGGTTAACATCAATTTTTAATTCAATGGATTAGATATGAATGTATTCGCCCCATACTGCGCGGCACCAATTACCACTAAAAAAATACCAAAATTGAAATTACCAAATAATTCATGTGATACTCATATTCATGTATTTGGACCAGAAAAACATTATCCTTATCAAGATGACAGATCTTATACACCGAGAGATTGTGGTCCTGAGAAAATTTTTAGACTCCATGATAAACTTAATGTAGAAAGAGCAGTAATAGTCCAAGCAAGCGTACATGGAACTGATAATAGAGCAATTCTAGATATGGTTAAGTTATCTCCAAAAAAATTAAGGGCTGTTGCTTCTGTAAACCAAAATATTACAGACAAAGAGATTGAAGATCTTCACTTACAGGGCGTTAGGGGTATTAGAGTTAACTTGGTTGATAAAGGTGGAATGCCGTTTGATTCTATGAATGAAATAATCAAAATATCACAAAGAATTTCAGAACTTGGATGGCATATTGAGTTTCTAGTCCACGTTGAAGACAAAAGTATCAACATAATTAAATTATTGGACAACCTTCATGTTCCCTCTGTTGTTGGTCACTTTGGTTATACAAAAACACTAAAGGGTCTAGAGGACGATGGTTACAAAAACTTCTTATCCTTTATAAAAGATGGAAAATGCTGGATAAAATTAACTGGTCCTTACCGTATTTCCCAGGAGAAAAACTTACCCTATTCTGATGTCTTTCCTTTTGCCTCAAAATTAGTTGAAAATGCTCCAGACAGATTATTATGGGGATCTGATTGGCCTCATGTAATGCAAAAAAATAAAATGCCTAATGATGCAGATCTACTAGATCTGCTCGATGATTGGATTCCCGATAAATTAATCCAAAAAAAAGTATTAGTAGATAATCCTGCATATTTATATGGCTTCTAGAAGTTTAGATATCCTTTAATATAATATCAGCTGCCTTTTCTCCGATCATGATTACAGGTGCATTGGTGTTACCAGATACAATGTTAGGCATTATAGACGCATCTGCAACACGAAGATTATCAATACCATGAACTTTTAGAGAATAATCAACTACCGCCATCTTATCGTCTCCCATTTTACATGTACCAACAGGATGGTAGCTAATACCACCTTTTTTTGTTAAAAAATCTTCAATTTGGCTATCAGATTGACATTCGTTTCCAGGTGCATATTCTGATAAAATATATTTCTTTATAAGGTTAGAATTCATAATTTTACGGGTAATTTGAAAGCCCTTCACAAGATCTTTTCTATCATCTTTGTCCATAAAATAATTAGGTTGAATTGCAGGCGCTTCGATAGGATTTTTACTTTTTATTCGAACGTACCCTCTGCTCTTCGGTCTTAGTAATCTTACAATAATTGAAAATCCCGACCATTTATGTAAAGCATCACCCGCTTTATCGGTGCTAAACAGAATTAAACTAATATGCAGATCCGGTCTTGTTATTTTATTGCTAGTTTTAATAAATCCAGCAACAACAGATGACCCCATATTAAGAAATCCTTTTCTAAGAAAAGCATACCTAATAACTTCCCTCAAACCTTTTAACGGATTTCTTAAAGAGTCATTTAAAGTATTTTTTATACTTGTTTTATATATTATCCTACCATTATAATGGTCTTGTAAATTTTCTCCAACACCAGGTAATTCATGGACGACATCAATACCATGACTTTCAAGAAGCTGGGGTTCACCTACACCTGATAACTGTAATAATTGTGGGGTATTAATTGCACCACATGCCAAAATTATTTCTTTATTCGAAAAGAAATCTTTCTTTATTCCATTTTTCAAACAACTAACACCAACAGCTCTAAGTCCATCAAATATAATTTTTGTAGCGTGAATATTTGTTATAATAGTTAAATTCTTCCGTTTTTTTATTGGCCTTATGAAGCTTGTTGCAGCGCTCGACCTAAGGCCGTTCTTAACGGTCATTTGAAGATATCCAAATCCTTCTTGCCTTTCTCCATTAAAGTCATCATTCAATGGATATCCGCTATCTACCCCTGCATCTATAAAAGCATCAGCTAAAACATGTTTTTCCGGTGGGTCAGAGACACATAATTCTCCAGATTTTCCGTGGTACATTGAAACTTTATTTTGATTTGATTCACTTTTACAAAAAAAAGGAAGAACATCCTCGTATGACCAGCCTTTATTTTTTTTAACATCCCATTCATCGTAATCTTCTCTTTGACCTCTTATATAAACAAGACCATTAATAGAAGATGACCCACCCATGACCTTACCTCTAGGCTGAGCTATCTTCCTATTACCACTACTATCACTTTGTTCGGAAGTATAAAGCCAATTAACCTTTGGATTGCTAAAATGCTTACCGTAACCAAGTGGAATATGAATCCATGGATTTGTATCTTTCCCACCAGCCTCCAATAGTAAAATATTATATTTACCAGATTCAGAAAGCCTGTTTGCCAGAACACATCCAGCACTCCCTGCCCCAACTATAAGAAAATCATATTTATATTTATCTGACATATGTGTATATTATATTTTTTATTGACCATAACAATATATAATTATAAAAATTTATAAAATCGCAATAATAAGAGGACCTTAAAATGATTGGACAAATAGATACATATATTTGGGTATTGATTGGAGTTTTTGTTGGTATTTTGATCGTGCGGTATATTAAAAAAAAGTAAACCACCTATTCTATTGTATAATTACCATCAACTACTTTTGCTAAAATATTCTCATTTTCATGGTCGTATATATAAACTTCTCCAATTCCATCTTTTGTTGCAGATCTGCAATAACCAATAATTCCTAAAACTTCTTGTGAGGCAAGCATTTCATTGTCCCATTTCTCAACATCTACATAGAAATTATAAGTATTATTAACAGAAGATTTTTTATGAGATTTTAATATACCACTTTCAAGATATTTGCTTAGAAAGTTATCATGAAAAAATGTAGCAGAATCGCATAGCCTTATTTTTGCAACACCAGGATTCTCTTTTTGACCAGGAACTTTTTCACCGAAAAGGCTGCTCAAAAAAGATATGATTAAAAAAATTGATAATATTAGAAAAATAGGACGCATGAAGGTAAAAACTTTCTTTAAATTAATTGAAGAATACGTAAATAAATATTAGGAACCAATACCCTCATTAACCAATGGCATAACTTTTGTAGCCATAAGTTCCATAGATTTTTCTGCTAAACCTTTATCAGCCCAATCAACGCCACCATATACTATCTCACCAAAATCGCCAACCTCTTCTCTAAATGATAGTATCTGATCAACAACATTATTAACTGAACCATGAATGACTAGCTTATCCATAATTTTTTCAATATTAATTTCACTATCAGGTTGATCAAAAGATTCTTTGAAAACACCGAGTCTTCCACTTTTTTCTAGCTTTTTAAAGAGGTGATGATAAAAAAAAGTATAGGGGCTTTTTATGCTATCTCTAGCATATTCTTTTGCAACTTTATCGTCATCGGAAACAAAGATTGTTCTCGCAATCCTCCAATCGTTCTTATCGGCGACCTCTCCTACATTTTTCTTGCCTTCTATATAGTTTGGCCAATGAGTTTTTACCCACTTAGGGAGAAGGAAGTGCGCTGAGATAGGATGAAAATCTTTTTCACCCATTGCTATAACACCCTTTGAGTAAGGAGCTACAACTGTTCCGATGATCTCTGGTCTAGGTTTCTGCAGTGGCTTTTGTAAATAACCAACCCCAACTTCTAAATAACTTGTTTCTAGCGTTGATACAGGAAACCTATTGTCAGGAAAATTTATATTATAAGGAGGATCGCTTTTCCATATTTCTAGAATAACATCAATTGACTCTGCAAAAATTTTATTTCTGTCTTCATTTATAATACCTAAAACCTCAGCGTCACACTTTAAGGCTCCAGGGCTAATTCCAAAAATAAACCTACCATTGGATAAATGATCAAACATCGCAGCTTGTGATGCAATTAAAACAGGATGCATATGCGATAGATTCGTAGTACCGGTTCCAAGTTTGATATTTTTAGTATCAGATATCAATGAAGATAAAAATATCATACTATTTGTGATATTTTCAGATTTATCCGTTAGATGCTCTCCTATAAAAGCATCGTAATAACCTAATTTATCTGCCAGTATTACCGCCTGTCTATCTTCCTGCAGAGAAACACCCCAGTTCTTATTTTCTGGATGCACAGGCATTGTAAAGAAGCCAAGTCGCATAATTAATAACTCCATGGGAATTAATATTTTAATAATTCGTAATTAACAAAAAATACATCAATAAATAAGATAAAAAAGTTTTTTCATTAAGATTTGTAAATTATTATAATGAATAATATTGACAAACCAACATATTATATTTTTAATTAGTATTATATTTTCAATATAATTTACTGGGAGGTAAAATTGTCAAGAAAAATCATCATAAGTTGTGCGGTTACAGGCGCAGCAGATCACACACATTTAAATCCTGCAATCCCAATAACACCAAAACAAATAGCTAACGAGTGCCTAGAGGCTTATGATGCTGGCGCTGCAATTGTTCATATTCATGTCAGGGATCCAAATACAGGAAAACCTAGTATGGACGAGTCGCTGTATGTAGAGGCTGTTGATCGCATTAAAGAGAAAAATCAAGATGTTCTTGTAAACTTAACAACGGGGCCAGGAGCAAGAATTGTATTGGGCAAGGACGAGCCAACAGATTTTGGAGAAGGAACCACTCTTACAACACCATCCAAAAGAGTTTTACATATAGAAAACATCAAGCCAGATATATGCAGTCTTGATATTGGAAGCTTTAATTTTGGTCCGCATATTTTTGTCAATAGCCCTGAAAATGTAAATAAAATGGCAAAAAGAATATTGGATATTGGGGTAAAACCAGAATTAGAAGTGTTTGATCTTGGTGGACTAAGACAAGCAAAAGAGTTAATTAAAAATGGTTATGTAAAGAAACCGTATTTATTTCAAATTTGCCTTGGTATTCCTTGGGCGGCAGAAGCAACCCCTGAAATTATGATGACAATGAGAAATGCACTTCCCTCGGATGCGCTATGGTCGTCATTTGGAATATCAAGAAACCAATTACCAATGGTTGCACAATCTGTGTTATTAGGCGGACATGTTAGGGTTGGGTTAGAAGATAACATCTTCTTATCAAAAGGAGTTTTAGCTCCTGGAAACGCTTCGTTAGTAGAGAGGGCTGTAAATATAATTACAAATATGGGTTATGAAGTAGCAACCTCGAATGACGCTAGGGACATATTAAAAATTTAAAAATAAATTATTATAGGGAAATACAATGGGGAAAAAAACATACAAAAACATCACAGTCAAACCAATTGCAGGGTCATTAGGCGCAGAAATATTAGATGTTGATTTAAAAAAACTTAATGAAGAGACATTTAGTGAGATATATTCTGCATTCGTTGATTACCAAGTTATCTTTTTTAGAGAGCAATCTCTTACATCAGATGAATATTTAGCCTTTGGAAAACGTTGGGGAGAAATACATCATTATCCTTATATGAAAGGACTTGATAGCCATCCAGAAATTCTTGAAATTTTAAAAACAGAGAACGATACATATGCTTTTGGTAACGTTTGGCATTCCGATGGAAGTTTTACAGAAATTCCTCCAAAAGCAACCATGCTTTATTCTTTAGAAATTCCTCCAGCAGGTGGAGATACTTTATTTTCAAACATGTACGAAGCTTATAATACGCTGTCCGACGGAATGAAAAAAACACTACTCTCAACAAGAGGTTTAAATGTTGGAGACCAGCCTTTAGCTAGTTTTTCTGGCGCAAAGAGCATGAATCAAAAAGATCCTGGAAAGACACAGGTTAGAACCTACCATCCAGCCGTTAGAACTCATCCCGATAGCAAAAAAAAATCATTATATGTTGGTGGACACACTATAGAACTCGAGTCCTTTACAAAAAACGAAAGTACTCCAATATTAAATTATCTAAAAAATCACGCAATAATTCCAGAGTTTACTTGCCGTTTTACATGGCGAGAAGGTTCTATTGCAATATGGGACAATAGATGCACTCAACATTATGCGATAGACGATTATGCTGGACATCGAAGAAGGATGCATAGAATTACAATTATGGGCGAAGAATCTCCGTATTAATTTTATATAACATAATCTTAAAACATAGAAAGAATACAATATGAAAAAAAATACAATAGCCATGGTTTCACCAGAACAGTGGGGAGCTTGTGATCCTATGTCAAGAACAATGCTAGAAGAAGCTGGAATAAAACTCATAAGGAATGAAAAGAAAAGATTGTTAATTGAACCAGAAATGAAAGAGCTGATAAAAGGTTGCAATGTTGCAATATGTGGAGCGGAACCAATGTCGGCTAATGTTATGGATCAAGCTCCAGATCTTAGATTTATTGCAAGATGTGCAGTTGGACTTGATAGCATAGATTTAATGGCGGCAAGAGAAAGAAATATTGGCGTTTCTTATGTTCCTGGAGCTAATGCAGAAGCCGTTGCAGAATTAACCGTTAGTCATATACTTACATTAATTAGAGGAGTGCAGCAAGGCGACAGTCTCATGAGAGAAGGAAAATGGCTAAGAGTGTTAGGAAGAAGTTTAGAAGAGCTAACAATTGGAATTATTGGTGTAGGACGCATTGGTAGAAGAGTTGCAAAATATTTATCAATGTTTGGAGCAAGAATTATTGCAAATGATATTAATCCAGATGAGAGCATACATGATCATATAAAAATTGAATGGGTTAGCAAGGATAGACTTTTAAAAGAATCGGATATTGTTTCAATACACGTTCCAAAAACACCTGATACGCTAGATCTAATTAGCTACGAAGAATTAAAAAAAATGAAAAACGATGCCTTTTTAATAAATTGTGCAAGGGGTGGGCTTGTTAACGAAGATGCTTTATTACAAGCGCTAAAAAACAATGAGATAGCCGGTGCAGGATTAGATGTATATGGCATTGAGCCTTATGAAGGAGGTCCTTTATCAAAGCTTCCAAATGTAATAATGACATGCCATATGGGCGCAAATACAAAAATTTCTAGAGCGCGAATGGAAATTCAAGCAGCAGAATGCTTACTAGCTTATTTAAAAGGTGACCATATTCCAAGAATTGTACCAGATAGCGAATACGACCTCCAAGTTGCTATGAAGAATATAGGTAAGTAATTAATGCAAAGAATATTGTTTCTTGGTGCGGGCGCTGTTGGATCTTACTTAGGAGGATGGCTCAAGCATACCGGTAACGATGTAACAATTATTGATCCTTGGGCCGATCAAGTTAATAAGGTTAATAAGGATGGCCTAGAAATCTCTGGCCCACATGAAACTATTACCTCATTTCCTAGAATGATCCATTTCCATGAATCGGAAAAGCTCTCTCGCGAAAAGAAATTTGATATCGGCTTCATTGCTATGAAAGCTTACGACACGTCATGGGCTGCAAAGTTTATAGACAGTTATATTTCAGATGATGGTTTTATCGTATCAGCTCAAAATTGTTGGCCAGATCTAATAATCGCAGAGGCTGTTGGAGAAAAAAGAACAATTGGACTCGTTATGTCGAACATATCTGCCGAAATGTACGAACCAGGTAAAGTCAGTAGACCAGGGATATCAAGAATGAGAGACCAAGGTCACGATGTATTTAGAGCCGGCGAACATAATGGAGAGATAACAAGTAGGGCAGAGGAATTAATAAAAATTTTAGATCCAATAGATTCCGGTCTGGTTACTAATAACCTATGGGGTGAGAGGTGGGCGAAGTTAGGTCAAAATTGCATGGGAAATCCAGTGGTTGCAATGTCAAATATGGGAACAGCGGAATTAGCCTCCGACCCTATTTGCAGATGCTTACAAATTAACTTAGCCAAAGAAGCTTCAATAACAGGAATCAAGCTAGGCTATAATATCGATAATTTCGGTGGGGCAGATGCAAGAAAATGGAGTAATGCGAAAGATAAAGATGTATACTTTGAGTTAGATGAAATGATAGCAAGAAGAAGTCAAGGACCGAACAGGCGACCTTCAATGGCACAGGATGTTATCAAAGGAAGAGCAACAGAAATTAGATTTATGAACGGACATGTGCTTCAAAAAGCAAAAGAAGTTGGCCTAGATGTCCCAGCAACTAAAGCAACAGTTAACATGATTTTAAAAATCGATTCTGGTGAAGCCGTTCCCTCAAGAGGTAATATAGATATAGTTCTAAGAGAAGCAGACATAACCCCACCAGATAACTTTTAAAATTTTAAAAGTTTAATTACTCCTCTATCGGATCTCTTTTAGGTTTTGCATCAGCCATAGGATCACCTCGCTCTTTTAAAACTTCTAAATATTGTTCGGTTGCATGGGCAATACAAGGCCAACCACCATACATGCCAACATGCATCATTACTTCACAAATCTCTTCGTGTGTTATCCCGATATGATGAGAACTTCTATAGTGAGTATGTGAGCCATGCGGCCTTGACAAAGCTATATTAGCTGCAAGTGTTATTAATTGTCTTTCACGTAACGTTAAGTGAGGTCTATCCCAAACATCTCCAAACAAGGCACCCACAGACATTCTATACATATCTTCAGAGATTTTGCGTTGATTGAGCATCGTATCTTCTCTGCCCATTTCTTTCATTTTTTTTAAACCCTTTTTATAGCTTTCATCTGAAATCATTTTTTTCTCCCTAATTTATAATTAATAGTTTTTCTTAAACATCAGAATACTAGAGTTTCACATTTTTCTTTAATTTTTATTAATAGCATAATATAGTTAATCCATTAATTATTGAGATTGCGTATAATGAAAAATATAAACCATAAAAATATAGGTATTGGTGTAGTTGGCTGTGGCAGAATGGGAAGATTGAGATCTTCTATATCTACAAGCCATCCAGCAGTTGATTATATTGCAATATCCGACAGAGTATCGAAGAACGCAGAAAATTTAGGTTTAGATATAAAAGCAGATAAAATTTCAACAAATAATATGGATATAGTTGAAAACGATAATGTTCATGCTGTTATCGTGTCAACAAGTGAACCGGAACATTGCGAACCTGCTGTTAGAGCTTTAGAGTTAGGAAAACCGGTATTAGTAGAAAAACCAATAGCTTTAACCTTAAAAGATGCAGACAGAATGATAAATGCCGCTATAAAAGGTGGCACTACCTTACATGTTGGCTATACATTAAGATTTAATAGACATTATTTAATTGGAAAACAGCAAATATTAGAAGATAAAATTGGGAATATTATTTCCTGTACCGGAAGATTTTACAATAGCAAAGCTACTGGTCTTGAAATTATAAAAAGATCAAAAGAAGCCTCTTTTATACAAGATGCACTAACATATTTGGTAGATTTATTTGGCTGGTATCTAGAAGGAAATTATCCTATTGAAGTCATAGCAAGAAGCCATGGGACTATATACAGAAAACTTGGCCACGATGCGGATGAAATTACATCAGCAATTATAACTTATTCAGATGGAACTATTGTAAACCTTAGTCTTGGATATTGCTTGCCATCTAATTATCCTTCACACGGTAGATTAATAAGAGCTGAATTAATCGGTGAAAAAGGAGTTCTTTTTTTTGATGATGACAGAAAAGAACATATAGGTTTTTCTGAGGATGGAATGCACCACGCTTATGTAGGGCAGGATACAGAAATGGCTTTTTTAACAAGCAATGCATCTGGAAACTGGGCATTAGGAAAATATTGGGGGCCATTCGGAGAGGAAACAAGGTCTTGGTTAGACTTTCTATCAACCGGCATTGATTGCCCAAACACAACAGCCATCCAGGCTAGAAAAAACCTTGAAGTAACACTTGCGATTGAGGAAGCTGCGAAAACAAAAAAAATAATAAACTTAATCAAATAAATATGGAGTTAGAAATTGAAAAAAATTGATATACACGCACACATACTTCCAAGATCTGTATCAGATGCTTATAATAATAATGAAAAATGGTTTGGAACAAGCATTGAAAGGACAACTGAAGGTAGAACACTCCTGCTAACTGGAAAAAGAAAAAATGCCATGAGCACCCCTGAATATTGGTTGGATTATAAAGAGAGAATTCCTCTAATGGATGATGCAGAAATTGATGTCCAGGTACTTTCTCTTAACCCTCAATTGTTCAGAGATTGCGAACCTCTTGATGTCGCCATCAAAGCTACACAATCTGTAAACGATGAAATAGCTAATGCTATAGCGAAAAGACCAGATCGTTTCAAAGGTCTCGCAACGCTTCCCTTGCAGGATGCAGAAGCCTCTATTAATGAACTTGAAAGGTCTGTGAAAGAATTAAAATTATCAGGATTTATTGTTGGGTCACATGTTGATGGGCAAAACTGGAATACTCCATATCTATTTTCCATTTTACAAAAAGCAGAAGAGCTTGGTGCGTTTATACTTTTGCATCCATTTTCTACACGTGCAAATAATATAATGCCAAATTTCCATCTTACTAATCTTATTGCCAACCCGATGGAAACAACTGTTGCCGCAGCATCTCTAATATTCTCAGGTGCAATGGAAAGATTACCTAAACTTAAAATTTGCTTAAGCCATGCTGGTGGATACCTTCCTTTTGCTATCGGAAGATTTGATCATGGGTACAATGAAAGATCTGAAGCTAGGGAAAACCTAAAAAGACCTCCTTCCGACTACTTAAAATCTTTCTATTACGACACCATAACACATTCAGATTCCGGTCTAAAACAAGTTATTGATATTGTTGGCATAGAAAGATTGCTACTTGGCACTGATTTCCCAGCTGATATGGCGGTAAAAAATCCAATAAAGTGGCTAAATTCTATAGAAGGCTTAGGGCAAGACCAGATTGATATGATTGCAGGAAATACAGCATCCAAGATATTAATCAATTAAAGTTTTGTATTCGTTGTATTGAATTTAATATATTAATCGAATCTTCTAACGTGCATTTATCATGTTTGTTAGATTTTAAAACGCAGTCCAAGAAATATTTTATTTGGTCAACGTAGAGATTTTTATACCCGTGCATATGGACCGAAGGGCTATCTAGTTTATCACCCTTAAGATGCAAACATGTTGGGATGGTTGGTTGAATAGAACCAGTGTATGATGCTTTTTTTCCTGAAAAATGAGCATATTGAGTAAAGGATGAAGACATAAGATCAGCTTCTATCGTAACATCTACCGATTTCTCCGTTTTAACTCTTATTAAAACATAATCTTCCACATCAGCATTTATAGTTTGCCCATTAACTATTCTAGTTGGGTAATGGATTCGTTTTTTTACTTCATAGATGTCGGTGATATTTCCAAAATACCAGATCATCAAATCTAACATATGCACTAACATCTCATTAATAGCGCCACCCTGGTCATCTTTTTTATGTTGCCATACAGCATGAGAACCAGGTCCACCTATCCTAAAATAGGCTCTGTCTATTGATTCAGAAATATTATTTTCAGAATTTTCAGAAGATTTAACTTTATCAATAAAATTTTTACCAAGCGTAAATGCTGAAGCAAACCTATATATATAACCAGCCATTCCGACTAAATTATTTATTTCTATTTTTGCATTTATTGCATTTAGATTGGATTTAGATGTAGATAGGGGCTTTTCACAAATAAAATGTTTTTTATTTTCAACTAATCTGCTGATTATCTCATCGTGCGTCTTAACAGGAGTACATACAGAAACTACCTTTATCTCAGGATCATTTATAATTTCATCTAAAGACATAACTCGTGTTGAAAATTTTCTGGATAATGCCAAAGCGCTATCATTCGCAATATCAGATACAATAAGCTCAACATTCCCATAAGCTTGGTATCCAGAGATATGTTTTGGCGCCTGCCTGCCACAGCCAATAATTCCAACTTTTATTGTCATTTATATTTTTTTTCTAAAAAAACGATTAAAATTATCAATATTTTCAAATATATATGTTATATAAATAATAACTATATAATAAATATAATACGTTAATTATATAGTTAACTGCATATTTCTAAAAAGAAAAGAAAATGAAATATAAAAAAATATCATTTGTAGCAGGCGCAACAAAGCAAGCTCTAAAAGCAAAAAAAGAGCTTGAAAGTATCTATGGGTCAGAATTACCTGAAGATGCGGATATTATTATTGCACTTGGTGGAGACGGCTTAATGCTACAAACGCTTCATCAATACATCGATTCCAACAAACCAATTTATGGAATGAACCTAGGATCAATTGGATTCTTAATGAATGAATTTAACAAAAAAAATCTAAACGAGAGAATATCAAAAGCTGAAATAGTAAAGGTTAACCTCTTAAAAATGAAAGTTACCGATAGCAAAAACAATACCTACGAGGAATTAGCAATTAATGAAGTATCACTTTTTAGAACATCCTATCAAGCAGCAAAATTAAAAATTTCTGTTGACGGAAAATTGAGATTAAAAGAACTAATTTGTGATGGTATTATGGTCGCCACTCCGGCTGGGAGTACTGCTTATAACTTGTCAGCCAATGGACCGATACTACCAATAAATGCGAAATTATTATCATTAATGCCAATAAATGCTTTTAGACCAAGACGGTGGAAGGGTGCTTTATTGAATATAAACTCTGAAATTGATATTGAAGTAATAGACCACAAACACAGGTATGTGAGTGCTACTGCTGACAGCAGAGAAATCAAGCAAGCTAAAAGAATAAAGATTACGATTGAAAAAGACAAAGAAATAAGATTGATGTTTGATCCCGATTATAGCTTGGATGAGAGAATAATAAGGGAGCAATTCCTAACTTAAATTATCAATGTCCGGAGGCTGGCATTCTTTTTTAAGATAATTTACAGCCAATTCAAACGGCAACTCTTTCTGCTCATTATCACCTAACCTACGAATTGTAACTGTATTATTAGCAACTTCATTATCGCCAATTATAAACATAATTGGTACTTTTGCATGGCTATGTTCGCGTATTTTGTAATTTATCTTTTCATTTCTATTATCAAAAGTTACTCTTATACCATTGTTATCACAGTATTTTTTTACATCTTCTGCGTAATCATCTGCATTCGAACTTATTGTAGCAATAACAACCTGCAAAGGAGCTAACCATAAAGGAAGTTTTCCTGAATAATGCTCTATTAGAATTCCTGTAAACCTTTCCAGTGAACCAAAGATAGCTCTATGCAACATTACAGGAACATGTTTTTCACCGTCTTTGCCAATGTAAAAAGAACCTAATCTACCAGGTAAATTTAAATCAACCTGCAAGGTTCCGCATTGCCAATCTCTTCCTATTGCATCTCTAAGAACATATTCAAGTTTCGGGCCGTAGAACGCACCCTCTCCTGGATTAAGCTCAAATTCTTGGTTCGTAGATATAACTGCATTTTTAAGTGCTTCCTCAGCCTTATCCCACACTGCGTCTTCACCAACCCTCTTTTCTGGTCTATCTGAGAATTTAACAACTATATTACTAAAACCAAAATCTTTATAGATTGATAAAATAAGTTCATGAATTTTAACGCACTCTTCAGTTATCTGGTCTTCTGTTATAAATACATGCCCGTCATCTTGAGTAAAATGTCTAACTCTCATTAATCCATGGAGAGCTCCTGATGGCTCATAACGATGCACCTTCCCAAATTCACCATATTTAATAGGTAGCTCCTTGTAACTTTTAAGGCCATTTTTGAATATTTGAACATGGCCAGGACAATTCATTGGCTTTAAAGCATAAATTTTTGCATCAGGCGTTTCACTTGTGAACATGTTTTCACCAAATTTTTCCCAATGACCAGAAGCTTCCCACAATGACCTATCTAGCATATCAGGTGTATTTACTTCCATATAACCCGCTCGATGACTCCTTCTTCTCATATAACCAACTAATTCTGAGAATAATGCCCAACCTTTTTTATGCCAAAAAACAGATCCAGGCCCCTCTTCTTGGAAATGAAACAAGTCCATTTCTCTACCTAATTTCCGATGATCACGTTTCTCTGCTTCTTCCAACATATTAAGATGATTATTTAAATCTTTTTCCGAAGCAAAAGCTGTTCCGTATATTCTTTGCAACATAACATTATTTGAGTCGCCTCTCCAATAAGCGCCTGCGATTTTCATTAATTTAAATGCTTTTCCGACAAACCCGGTCGAGGCCATATGAGGTCCTCTGCATAAATCTAACCATTCCCCTTGTGAATAGAGTTTAATTTTTTCATTTTTTGGAATTGCTTCTAGAAGTTCTAATTTGTACCCCTCATTTTTTTTACTGAACATATCATAAGCCTCTTCATATGAGACTTCCTTCTTCTCAAATGGCATGTTCCGTGAGATGATTTCGTGCATTTTTTTCTCTATCCGATCAAAATCATCTAATTTGAATGATTCTTCTCTTGCGAAATCATAATAAAACCCATTTTCAATTACAGGGCCTATAGTTACTTGGGTATCGGGAAACAACTCCTGAACAGCTTCTGCTAAAATATGAGCGCAATCATGTCTAATAAGTTCTAAAGAATCCGGATGGTCCCGGGTAATTATTTCCACTTCAGATTGATCTTCAATTATATCACTCAAATCATGTAAATTACCATTAACCTTTATGGCAACAGCTTTTTTTGCCAAAGAATTCGATATATCCTTAGCAAAAGTAAGTCCATCAATTAATTTAGGATACTGTTTTTTATTACCATCAGGTAAAATATAATTATACATATTTATCTCCACTCAGTCACTGTTCACAATACAGGTAAGTATTTATTATCACCATTCTAGTAACATTAATATTTAACTTTTCAATTAAATCAATTAATTTTTTAAATCTTTTATTTTTTTCCAATTACAATATATCCAAGGCTTGTACCATACGGCATTTTTACCAAAATCTAACGGAACAGGATCGTAACCAGACCCTCCCCATGGACCACACCTAAGTAACCTTGAGAGAGAGACCCACGAACCTACCCACAAACCATGTAATTTAAGGGATTCTATGGTATAATGAGAACATGTTGGCAAATATCGACAATGATGACCTAAGAAAAATGAAAAGGTAAATTGATACAGTCTAATTAAAAACACAAATGGAGCTATAAATACTTTTCTAATCATTTCTATTCTGCACACGCTTATAATAAAATTTTAGTTGATTATTTTATTTTTTCAATTGCATCATTAACTGCATCAAATGTTAATAGCGTGGAGGCATGTCTTGATTTAAAATCCTTAACAGGCTCTAAAATTGATAACTCAGACCATTTTCCGCTAGGAGGGGCCCCATTCTCTTTTAACATTTTTCTCATCACATTGGCTAATTCTTTTAACTCATCAAAAGATGAACCAATAACATTTCTTGCCATAACAGAAGATGAAGCCTGACCAAGAGCACAAGCCTTAACATCATGGGAAAAATCAATAACTTTATTGCCTTCAACTTTTATGAATACAGTAACCTTTGACCCACATAACCTGCTAACAGCAGTAGCGCTAGAATCAGCATTCTGAAGCTTCCCTATTAAAGGGATGTCTGCAGCTAGCTCCACAATCTTATTACTATAAATATCATCTAGCATCTTAGAACTCATGTATTTTTATTTACAATAAATAAATTAAAATTATCTTTTATACTTGTACTAAAACAAATATATACATATATCGTATACTATATCTAAATATTTGTTATTATAAATAAATATTTGTTATTATAAATAAATATTTAGTTTACTTAATTATCATATATATACGTTATTATTATTTATCAATATTAATAGATTATAAAAATATTAAATTAGAAAAATTACCAATTTATACATACAATAAGGCCTCCTAAATATGAACAAAATATCAAAAATAGAAAATTTAGAGACAAGACCCTCAAAAGAAGAAGCTGAGGAAGCTGTTAGAACAATATTATCGTGGATAGGAGAAAATCCCAACAGAGAAGGTCTTCTTGAAACTCCTAAAAGATTTATAAAAGCTTATGGAGAGTTTTTCAAAGGTTACAATGAAAATGGTGAGGATGTTTTGTCAAAAACATTTTCTGATGTAGGTGGCTATGACGACATTGTATTGCTAAAAAATATTTCATTCAATTCTTTTTGTGAACACCACATCTGCCCTTTTGTAGGAAAAGCTCATATAGCTTACCTTCCATCAGAAAAAATTGTTGGTATTTCTAAGTTGGCAAGGCTTATTGATATCTATGGCCACCGATTACAAACCCAAGAAACGATGACTGCTCAAATCGCAAACGCTATGCAAAAATCTCTTAAACCCAAAGGGATTGCAATAGTAATAGATGCAGAACATACGTGTATGTCGTTAAGGGGGGTAAAAAAAGAAGGCGTATCAACAATTACAACTAGATTTATAGGCGAATTCGAAACCAACGAAAATTTAAGAGACCGTTTTTTAAGGTTAATCGAAAAAGGATAGCTTTATGAGTTCAAATAATACCATAAAATATTCCGAAAGAAAAAGCATCCACCAGGTTGAAGAGCAATTAGAGTTGGCTCCAAAATTTAACGAGGATGGCTTGTTGCCTTCTGTCACAACTTGCTCAAAAACTGGCGAAGTATTAATGGTTGGTTATATGAATAAAGAAGCCTTATCTCAAAGCATATTAACTGGTGAGGCTCATTATTGGAGTCGTTCAAGAAAAAGTATTTGGCACAAAGGTGCAACATCAGGTCTAACACAACGTATTATTCAAATAAGAGTTGATGATGATCAAGATTCAATATGGATATCCGTTGACGTGCAAGGGTCTGGTGCCAGTTGTCACGTTGGTTACAGATCATGCTTTTACAGATCAATAGACTTAAAGAATGGTGAAGCGTTACTTAAATTTGAAGAGAAAGAAAAGATATTTGATCCTGAAATTGTCTATAAGGGAAAAGAAAACCCTACAAAATTATGATTACCAATATTAGTCTAAATCATAATCCAGTATAGCCATCTGAAAAGAATAAGATACCTCACCCTCTTCGTCATCTCGGTAAATAAGACCTGTAAACTCATTGTCAATATACACTTCTAATGTATCGTCTTTTTTAGGCAATGGCTTTAATTTTATAGCGTCCAACCTGAAGGTTTTTCTTAAAAAAATTTCAACTTTATTGCATTCTTCTTTGGTCATTTTATCCTCGTATTAAATATTTTTTTAGCGTGGCATCTTTCTTGAAGGGAACTGATGATCCATAAGAGTAGAAGGGTTTTCTTCACCAACTTCACCTACTACTTTAGCCGGTATTCCAGCTACAGTAGTATTTTCTGGAACAGAATTTAAAACAACACTTCCTGATGCAACTCTTGATCTTTTGCCGATTGTTATGTTTCCTAAAATCTTTGCGCCTGCTCCGATAAGTACTCCGCTTTTAACTTTAGGATGCCTGTCGCCACCTTTTTTACCGGTTCCACCCAATGTAACCCCATGCAACATCGATACATCATCCTCTATAATGGCAGTCTCACCTATAACGATACCGGTAGCATGATCTATAAAAATTCCCCTGCCAAATATAGCGGCAGGATGAATATCTACCGAGAACAGCTTTGAACTCATGCTTTGGAAATGATATGCTATATCTTTACGGTTATTCTTCCACAACCAGTGTGCAGCTCTATGGATTTGTATTGCATGAAAGCCTTTAAAATACAAAACAGGCTCCATATATCTATTGCAGGCAGGATCTCTATCATACACAGCAGCTATATCAGCTCTTATTATTTGAGAAATCACAGGATCGCTGTTGTAAAATTCATCAAATATCTCCTTAACAGTTGTTATGTCGATATAACAACTATCAAGAGTCTGAGCCAGTTTTAATGAAATGCATTTTTCCAATGAATCTTGTCCGAGGATTAAGGAATTCATATAATTACCAACAGCAGGATCATTCTTTATAGCGAGTTCAGCTTCTTTAATGATTGAATTCCACACAGGATCACAATCTGATATCTTGTCTTCTTCACCATCAATTCTGTATTTTACCGACATTATCGTTAACCTTACATCGAAGTATTCACTAAGTGTGAATATGTTATTGGCATTATTTTTTATTTAATAAAATAAATTTTATACTCAAAAAGTAAACAAGACTTATATTTTATCTTTTTTTTTAAACTTTATTCAGAATATACTAATTGATCATTAAATTAAATTAATAATTTTAAAAAATAATTGTTAAATAAGCGTATCAAGGCATTTATATGTATAAATTAACTTTATAATATAATATAAATATACATATAAGTATAAGTATAACATTTCTATATATTGGAGCATTAAATGTCTGAAACGATAATCCCACATTTTACAAATGATGTTGGGGCAAAGGTAATAGAGCTAGGGGTAAAAAAGTTCAAGTGCATTGGGGCTACTCAACCGCATGATCATCCTCATATATACCTGGATCTAGGGAAAGAAAATAAGGTTGTATGCCCTTATTGTTCGACATTATATAAATTTAAAAAAAGCCTAGGGCTTAAAGAAACAAATCCACCAAATTGTAATGTTGGAGATTAATAAATTTAAGTAAATATTATGCATAGTATTATTGGAGCAGGGATTGCTGGTCTTAGTTGCAGTATTTCACTGACAGAAAAAAACATTGACCATGAGATTTTTGATAAATATTCAAAAAATTCACCAAAAGCTTATGGAATTCAAATCTCACCAAATGCTTCAAACATACTAAGAAAATTAGGGGTTTTAGAAAAAATAATCCCTCAAATGCATAAGATAGAAACGATAGAGTTAATCTCAGCCAGAGATGAAAAAACATTAACACGCCTACCAATTGGAAAATTTGCAAGAGAGCGGTATCATTCTGATTACTACACGATAAACAGGAATACCTTACACGAATCTCTGAGAAATTTAGCCGAAGAAAACAAGACAGTTATTAACTATAATTCTGAGATAACGTCAACTTGTGTTACAGAAGAAAACACAAGTATCTCTATCAATAAAAATACCACCCACCATACAAATACAGTTATTTTATCCAGCGGAATAAATTCAGAGAGTCTATATCCTGCCACACAAAAAATTCTCAGAAAAAAATTAAAATTTAGAGCCTTTAGAGCAACGTTAAATAAAAACGAGATTCCTTTAAATTTAGAAATGAATAAAGTGAACGTTTGGCTTGGAGATACAATGCACTTAGTGGTCTATCCTATTGATGTTAATGTCTTCAATTTTGTTCTAATAGCCAAAGAGAAATACTACAATAAGGTTAATAAAACTATAGATGGGGAAAACCTTCCTGGAAATATTTCTAAAAAAATTAATGAGCTAATTTCATCCATTAAATGGGAATCATGGTCTTTAAACGAGAGTTGCACAATTCAAAAAAATAATTTCAACTTACCTATTTTTTCAATTGGAGATTCTGCTCATCCTATGCCACCGCATTTAGCGCAAGGTGCCGGAATGGCCCTAGAGGATGGGTATGTTTTAGCAGAAATACTTGCATCAAAAAGAACAACAGAAGAAATGCATCAGGAGTACTATAAAAAAAGATTTTCTAGAGTGAATAAAGTGATTAGAAACGCAAACATGAACGGGGAAATCTTTCACCTTAATGGTGTGTTAGAGCATATAAGAAATATGTATCTAAAAAATTTATCGGGAGATTTTCACTTATCGAAATACGATTGGCTTTATAATTATAAGGTTTGAAAAACTAAATCAAGGTTGAATTATGAGAGGAATCTGTCACTTTTTAAGTGGCTGGAATGACGGGACTCGAACCCGCGACCTCCGGACAGGCCTGTGTCTTATGTTCTTTTTTTAAAAAACATAATAAATATAATCCATCGATTATCATAAAGGTAAAAACTATTTATATTACTAGCAGTTGATCAAGTAATTTTGAATATTGCATCGGCCTCAACCAACGATCCAAGTGGTAGACTTTTTATACCAATAGTTGTTCTAGTATGATTTTTTATCGGTTTAAGGAAATCATTTATCATATCTGATGCAATATTTGAGATAAGTGCGTGTTCAAAAAAATCGTCTGGAGGCACCAAATAGGCAGTTAATTTTACACAAGACTCTATCTTGCTCTGATCATTATTCACAGCGGACATAACATGCGATAAGATATTTAAGGTCACTAGCTCCATTTGGAGAGATGCAACATCTAAGAAACTATTATTACCCGCTGATTTTACAAGCTTTCCATCTTTAATTGGCAATTGGCCAGAGACATAAATTAAATTGCCTTCTATGTGAAACGGAGCATAATTACCATTTGCAGGTACCGGCTCCGGAATGATCAGCATCTTGTTTGTTTTGTTCATAATATTCTCCATTAAATCATTAATTAAATAATTATTATTTATATTTTTATGTGTATTTAAAGATTACATCAACATGACAATCAAACATAGAAATTTTATCTATAACTTCCTTGCTATTACCTCTTCTTAGGTAAGGTTAAGAATTTTACTATTGGAATCTAGGAATCTACAACTTTTTAAGTGGCGGGAATGACGAGACTCAAACCCAAGACCTCTGGCGTGACAAGTCATATTTTTATGCGTATTTTTGTAAAAAACATAAGCTGTTCGTTGGCTTATTTTTGAAAGACAACGAGTCCGTCTTGTCCTTGGGCCGTTAATTGCGCTTGAAATTCATCGTCAAATTGATCTTTTGAGATCCATGTGCCTTCCTCTATATCTAACAATGCAAGCAATTTACCTTCGAGATCTCTTTCAGAATTATACCAGATTGCTCCACCTAAATCGTTAAGGTAGGATTTCTGACCCTTAACTTTCACCGTAATACCCTTATCGCGACGATATTCAAATAGCAAATCACCGTCTGTTAAGTTAACCAATTTATCTTCTTTTATTTTATAGATATAATTTCTACGATGAGTCGATAGGTAAAGTTTAAAGTGACAAATATTGCTATTAACCTGAGTTAGCTCGTAGCGGTCAAGATTCACATCTAGACCCATTTCATCATATATTCTCAGGTAGGTTTCTTGGCTTAAGCTATCATTACAAATCGATATACTAGATTTTAACACACCATTCACATAGGTATTTGTCTCCCATACTTTTCCATTCTCATCGTAATTAATCAGTTCACCGTGTAATTTATCGTTTAAATAGTTAGATTTAGACTCTAACTCTCCATTGCCTCTGTAAGAAAAAAATTCACCGTGCCCCTTACCATTCACCCAGTTACTTTTGTATTTTAATCGTTCATTTAAATAACCCTTATAGTAGGTAAGACGTTCACCATACCTCTTGCCATCTACAAAGTTTTCTCTGCCCAATAACTCACCAATTTCTCCGTAAGTAACAGTTTCTCCCTCTCGCTTACCATTTAAATAATTGGTTTTGTACCATAGCTGTCCATTATCGTAGTAATTAAGATATTCACCGTGTTCCTTGCCATTCACATAGCTGGCTACTTCGTATAACTGTCCATTATCGTAGTAATTAAGATATTCACCGTGTAACTTACCGTCTTTATACGAAGTCTGTATTTTCCCTGTGGTTTTTCCTGTAAAAGGAACATCGGCCAAAGGCACGTAAACAAGTCCATCGCGTTCTATCAATAGATCGTGATTATAAATCCAACTATATTCATAGCTAAGTTCATCACGGTATTCCAGTTCATCAAACAAACTAGCCCAACTGTGCTGTGAAAGTATGACTGGTAGAATGAGCGCAACGATGAATAGTATTCTTTTCATATTAAATATTACCATAATTACATTGCCTGTCTATTGTTATAATAGGCTAATAATCTAATGTATTTTGTCTATTTTATTCCCCACCATTCATAATTAACATTACTCTCCAGCTCTCCATTCTCATTATAAGTAAGCGATTTACCATGCTTTTTTCCGTTTACATATTTATGTTTAGATTTTAATTGTCCATTGTCATGATACGCAAGAGATTCTCCATGTTCTTTCTCATTTACATATTTACGTTTAGATTTTAATTGTCCATTATCATGATATGCAAGCGATTCTCCGTATATTTTCCCCTTCATATATTTCCGTTTAGACATCAACTTTTCGTTATTATAGTACCAAACCGCATCACCATGCTTTTTGCCGTTTAAATAGTTATATTTGGCTTCCAATTTTCCGTTGTCATAGTACCAAACCGCCTCACCTTGTTCTTTGCCGTCTACATAGTTACGTTTGGCTTCCAGTTTTCCGTTGTCATGGTACCAAACCGCCTCACCTTGTTCTTTGCCATCTACATAGTTATATTTGGCTTCCAATTTTCCGTTGTCATAGTACCAAACCGCCTCACCTTGTTCTTTGCCGTCTACATAGTTACGTTTGGAAGCCAACTTTTCATTTTCATGATACTCAAGCGATTCACCATGCATCTTACCATCTTTATACAAACGTTGAATCTGTCCAATTGTTTTGCCTGTAAAGGGAATATCGGAGGAGCTTTCATAGTAAAGTTTATCCCGGTACACTAAATCAGAAGTATAAATTTCCTCTCTATTTTTTTTATATTTACTGACTTGTTTATTACTATATGCCTCAGAACTCCCTTGAATGCATTTATCAAATTCAGAGGAATCGTATATTAAACCATGAACCTCTAGACAAAGCTCTTCATCCTTGTTTTTTGGCGTGATTTTTCCGTAAAGAAAATGACCGTTCACCCATACACCTTCATCTTTTCTACCATCTACATATGTGTATGTTCCTTGACCATGGTATGAGTTATTTACATATTCACCGACGTATTTTCTTCCATCTGGCCAGGTATCAATTCCTTGACCATGGCTTAAACCCTCTTTCCATTCACCTGTATATATTTGACCAGATAAGAATGTGTACGTTCCTTTGCCATGCCTATTGCCCTCTTTATATTCACCCGCGTATTCCTCACCGTCCGAGAATGCATAAGTTCCTTGACCATGAAATCTTCCGTCTTTATATTCACCGACGTATTTTTCTTTGTTTTCGAATACAGCTGTTCCTTGACAATTATCCCAAATGAAAGTTACTAGAATATTTGACTTATCTGACGGACTTCCTTCGCACTCAGGCAAACTTGAACCCCAACTCTCACTAGAGATTAGAAGTGGTAAAATGAGTGTGATGATAGCTAATAGTTTTTTCATAATGAGAATGTTACCATAATTATTCTAGCTGTCTATATTTACTGGAGCGTTTAGTTGGATGTGAAGCTCTTAAACTTATGTTTAAATTTAGAGAGGAAATCTTCTTTTGATATATTTTTTGTAATTCGTTTTAGCATTAAAAACCCGACATCCTTTTTTTCAAAACTGTTATACAATGCTCCATTAGGAAAAGTTCTGTTTAAATAACCAGTTTCCTCATTTTCTTTTAAAATTTTAGTTTGAAATAAAACTAACTCACCTTCATTTGCGATAAATACATTATCAAAGCTTGTTTGGAATTCTTCTTGGAACTTGTGAGTTTTACAATTAGTTCCCAAAACTATGAATGTAAGGTTCTTTACTCCATAGTCTTTGGCATTTTTATTTCTTATAAAAGGTTTTTCTGTAAATAAAATTTGACAAACAAGATCTGAGTTTAAAAAACCAATCCATTGATCGTAAAAATAGATTTTTTCATTTATTGAATTCGTTTTTATCTCCCAAATTCCACTTAAATGTTCGTTACGATTATACTCAGATTGCCATTTTAATTTACCGTAAATCCATTCTCCTTCTTCTGATAGACCTTCAAAGAATGTGACAGCTCCTTGGCAGTTATTCCACTCGGACGATTCTTGCCAATTTGACTCATTTAGAGGACTCCCCTGACACTCAGGCAAACTCGAAGCCCAACTATTCTGTGATAGTAGTAGTGGTAGAATGAGCGTGATGATAGCTAATAGTTTTCCCATAATGAGAATGTTATCACAATTATTATAACTGTCTATATTTACTGGTGAAATCCTGAAGTTTGCCACTTTTTGAGTGGCGGGAATGACGGGACTCGAACCCGCGACCTCCAGCATGACAGGCCGGATAAATAGTTTTTATTAAATGATATTGGTGCGGGCACCCGGACTTGAACCGGGACGGAGTTACCTCCGACAGATTTTAAGTCTGTTGCGTCTACCAATTCCGCCATGTCCGCTTATTAATATCATTTTTAACTTTCAAACTTTAAACTTATTATAACTTTATTCGCCTTCTGGATTAATAGGAGGAACAAATTGTAACCCCGTATCCCATGGAAAGAAAATCCAAGTATCCTGACTCACTTCAGTTATAAAAGTATCTACGTTATTTATACCTTCCGGCTTTGCGTAAACAGTCGCGCAATGAGAACCTGGTATAATTTCTTTAACCATTCTAGCAGTTGCCCCCGTATCTACAAGGTCGTCAACTAATAGAATTGTTGAAAAATCATTTTTATAAGTACTAATAAGCTTTTCATTCAACTTTTTTAGTACTTTTAAATCCCCTCTATTATTATCAGAAGAGTATGAACTGATACATATCGTCTCAATGACCC
>MEHZ011571219.1_pt1 | contig 36481 bp, 44 predicted proteins | sample 897221 | NCBI WGS metagenome assembly MEHZ01 (sample SAMN05514161, study PRJNA337945) | marine metagenome | isolation source: marine surface water | place: Arctic Ocean | collected 2007-12-13 | reverse complement strand
TCGATCCAGCCCGGCGTCATATCGAGCGGCCCCAGCGCCGAATACAGATCCTCCAGACTTCCAGCGTCCCGCAGGGCCTTTACCTTGTCGTTATTTCTGTGATCATTCACCACGGTACTCCCCGAGTATTACGGACCCGATTCGCATCGGCTTCCGACCATTTGACCCAATAGTACGCAGGAGTTTGTATTCCAACAACAAACCGATACCGCATGTGTCCGGTCGCGTCGGAGAGCGCGACGTTAACCAAAACGGAACCCGGCATAACCTATTTTTATGTAAGGGGTAGAAACCGGTTTCATCCGGTGTTATACGCCAATCTTTCACTGATCCCCGGTAGCTCAGTTGGTAGAGCAGGTGGCTGTTAACCACCTTGTCGTTGGTTCGAGTCCGACCCGGGGAGCCAATTCTCAGAAAGGTCGTTGGAGACATCTCCCGCGGCCTTTCTTTTTGCTTCGGTGGCTGTGGTTTCTGCAATCAAGTCATAGGGTTGCCGTAATGTGACGGTCAACTCTCCGCCCCTCCAGGACGAGTTCGAAACTAGAAAATTGAGAAGTCGCCGTTTTCCGTTTGGGGTCTGGTGTTCCGGACGATGGCTGAATATCTTTCTTCTGCGCCGACAAACCTTTGTCCCCCGTTTCAAACCTGAGGAACCAGACCCATGCCCAAATCGAAGAAAGAATGCGTCTACATGCCCGGAATGTCCGAAGCCCTGGTAAAGGGTAAGGTGCCCCTCTCCCCGGCCGTCAAAGCGAATGGATTTGTTTTCGTATCCGGCCTGCCGCCGGTCGACACCAAAACCGGCAAACTTGTCACAGGCGACATCACCAAACAGACCCGCCAGTCACTGCGCAACGTACGCGATGCGCTAAAGGCCGCCGGATCGTCGATGAGCCAGGTGGTCAAGGTCAACATCTACTGCTCGAATGCAGGATATTTCGATACGATCAATGACGAATACCGGAAGTTTTTCCCCAAGGACCCGCCCGCTCGGTCCTTCGTCACCGTCGGCTCCTGGCCGTGGGAATTTGATATCGAGGTTGAATGCACTGCCGTCTATGACGACTAGGGGCGTTCACGACGCTCGTTGCTTCTATCGGTTATCAGGCACGGTCACTTGGGTCTTCTGAACCCGGGCATCGCTGAATGTCAGCTCCAAGGATATTTCATCGCCTCGGTTCAAAGGCCGCTTAAGACCGATCAGCATGAGGTGATAACCGGCCTTCCGCATATCGATGCTATCGCTGAAAGGTATCTCCAGCCGATCAACCCTGACCATCTCTCCCTTAGTCAGAGTGCGATGCACTTCGACGCGTGCCGCAACAGGAGTGCTGACATTATAAAGGTATTCGGGATGATAAGCGTCGTTGACGATCGTAAGGTACACGGCACCTGTGCCGTCAGCCGTTGCAACATCGGCGGCCCACCGCCCCGTCACGTCCAATCCGTGCGCGGACACGGCAGGCGCGGCCGCAAGCATCACCAACCATAATGTTAAACTAGCTCGTCCCGGAAAGTTCATGTCGATATCCCTTAGGGTATGACACATAGATACCCGCCCGAGAATCGGCAAACCATCGTTACTTTCCGTGATGCCCGCCGACTTTTGGCGTCATGTCGTGCGTCATGCCGCCCTTCATCGCGCCGACACCCATCACCGTAACCTCGACCGTCTGATTACCGGTCTTCTCAAACATCACCGTCAACGGGAAGCGATCATCCTTCTTCAAAGGCTTGTGAAGACCGATAAACATGATGTGGTGTCCACCCGGCTTAAACGCGACCTCGCCACCAGCGGGGAGGTCGACACTGTCAAGCCGGCGCATCCGCATCACACCGTTATCATTCATATGCGAATGAAGTTCGGTTTTCGCAGATACATCGGCCGACACACCGACAATTCGGTCACCGTCCTTGCCGGTATTTTTGGCGACGAAATAACCACCGCCATTTTTGGCAAGGCCTGGCGTTGCCCGCGCCCAGGCATTTTCAACCTTGGCCCCCGCCGACAACATATGATGACCGGACATCTCTTTTTCCTTGCCATGTTCATGAGCGGAAACACTTGCCATGACCGTATAGAGTGTCGCCGCCACACAGGTAGCCGTTACATAAATTGCTTTCATCGTCTGGTTCTCCAAAGCTGATTAAGACCGGCAAATATCCGGCGGGTAAGTCGGTTTCAGCTCTGAAATGGCGGTGCGCGACCGCTCAACGGCACCAGTTCGGCACGGAACGGGATAATTTTGGCCTGCATCACCGCAACAGCGTATCCGGACGAAAAAAAAGCCGTGACCGTCAAACCATTATCAACACGCAATCCGGCAACAAACAATCCGCCACATGGAAAAATCTTGCAGTGATCATTGTGACTTTGCGCGCCCGGCCCAGGACCCGTCGGCAGCTCTGTCCCGCCAGGCCCACAGATCGGCGCCTGCAAGAGCACGCCCTGCGCCGCTGCCAGCACGCCGGGTAATCCGGCAGCCACAAACAGCATTGCAGCCACGAAAATCCCGATACGGGTGCTATGTCGATGAAGGCGGGTCATACGCTGAATATAGGCACCGGCAACCGTGGGCACCAGTTTAACGCGATCCTGCCGGGGTCTGACGGCCCTGACGCAACATTTTCATCGCCGCATCCAACCCGTCGACGGTCAGCGGGAACATCCTGCCTTCCATGAGCTGATAGGTCATTCGGATGCTCGGCGTCGCCATCCAGCGGTCCGGGGGTATCGGATTCAGCCAGACAGCATCGGGAAATTTGGCAAGAATCCGCCGTAGCCAGATCTCACCCGCTTCCTCGTTCCAATGCTCGATCGAGCCGCCGACCTCCGATATCTCAAACGGACTCATGGTGGCATCGCCGACAAAGATCGCTTTCCAGTCTGCCCCGTAGGTGTTCATGACATCCCAGGTCGGCGTCCATTCGTTATAGCCCCGGCGGTTCTGCCGCCAGACACGCTCGTACAGGAAATTATGGAAGTAATAGTATTCCAGATGTTTGAATTCGGTCCGCACAGCCGAAAAGAGCTCTTCCGAGATCCTGATAAAGCTGTCCATCGATCCGCCGATATCGAACATGGTCATTACCTTGACCTTGTTCTTGCGTTCCGCGCGCATTTTGATGTCCAGCATGCCGCCATGATGCGCCGTGGACTGAATCGTCGCAGCTAGATCGAATTCTTCTTCAGCGCCTTCACGCACGAACTGGCGCAACCGGCGGAGTGCCATTTTCATGTTACGCGTGCCGAGCTCGACATCCCCCTTCAGGTTCCGGAAATCGCGCTTCTGCCACATCTTGGCAGCGCTTTTCCCGCCGCCCTCACCGCCGATGCGCACGCCCGACGGATTGCGCCCCGCATTGCCGAACGGCGACGTTCCGCCGGTGCCGATCCAGCGATTACCACCATGGTGCGCGCCGTCCTGTTCCTGCAGACGCTTGGCGAGCTCGTCCATCAGTTCCTCGAAGCTCATCGCTTCGATTTCTGCTTCGTCGAACAACTCTCGCGCCATCCCGCGCAGCCATTCCTCGGGGATGTATTCCTCCAGAAAACCCGACGTCTTGTTCATGGCCCCTTTGAAGAAATTCTCAAAAACCAGATCAAACGTGTCGAACAAGCGCTCGTCTTTGACGAGTGTTGCGCGCGACAAATAATAGAATTCGTCGATGCTACCCTGGGCTACACCCTTTTCGAGCGCTTCGAGAAACATCAGAAATTCGCGGATCGTGACCGGGATACGGGCTCCGCGAAGCTGGTAGAAGAAATCAACGAACATGGGCCCTGCCCCGTCCCTTATTCTTTAGCCGCCTTGTCGCCGGGACATGAAGGCGAGGCGTTCGAACATGTGCACGTCCTGCTCGTTCTTCAGCAGCGCGCCGTGAAGTTTCGGGATCGCCTTGGTGGAATCGCCCCGGAGCGTCTCAGGGTCGATATCCTCGGCCAGCAACAGCTTGATCCAATCCAGCAGTTCGGATGTCGACGGCTTTTTCTTGATGCCGTTGACGTCACGGATCGAAAAGAAAACCTCCATCGCCTCTTTGAGTAGGTTCTTTTTGATGTCGGGGAAATGAACCCCGATGATCTTCTGCATCGTTTCCTCGTCGGGGAAGCGGATATAATGGAAGAAGCAACGGCGCAGGAAGGCGTCTGGCAGCTCCTTCTCGTTGTTCGACGTAATGATCACCACGGGACGGTTTATCGCCTTGATCGTCTCCCTGGTCTCGTAGACGTAAAATTCCATGCGATCGATTTCCCGAAGAAGATCGTTCGGGAATTCAATATCCGCCTTGTCAATCTCATCGATCAGCAGAACCGCCTGTTCTTCGCAGGCGAATGCTTCCCAGAGCATGCCGCGCTTGATGTAGTTGTTTATATCCTGAACGCGGTCATCGCCGAGCTGTGAATCCCGCAGGCGCGAAACGGCATCGTATTCGTACAGACCATGATTTGCCTTGGTCGTCGACTTGATGTGCCATTCGTAAAACGGCATTTTCAGAGCTTCGGCCACCTCCATGGCCAGCAGCGTCTTGCCGGTACCAGGCTCTCCCTTGATCAAAAGAGGCCGCTGGAGGGTGATCGCGGCATTGACCGCGGTCATCAGGTCATCTGTCGCAACGTACTTTTCTGTACCGGTAAACTTCATGCAGTGATCTTCCTGGAAGAAAAGGCTAGGATATGGCCGGAACCTAATGCACGCCCAACCCCTGATCAAGCGAGACACAGTCCATGATCACCGTCGCCCTCGGCCTACACGTCCTCGCCGCCCTAGTCTGGGTCGGCGGTATGTTTTTTGCGATTATGGTACTGCGCCTTGCCGCAGGCGAACTGGAACCCCCGGTGCGTGCGCCGCTCTGGGGGCGCGTCTTCGCAAAATTCTTCCCATGGGTCTGGATGGCGGTGATCCTGCTGCCGCTGACTGGCTATTTTATGATCTTCGATGTCTGGGGCGGGTTTGCCAAATTACCGATGTATCTTCATCTGATGCACGGAATCGGACTGATTATGATCGCGATTTACCTGCATCTCTGGTTCGCGCCGTATAAGCGATTTCGCAACGCGCTCGCCGCCGGAGACATTCCGACAGCGGGTGCGAACCTCAACAAGATCCGTATCATGGTCACCGTGAACCTCGTGATCGGCCTGATCACATCGGTGATCGGCAGCACGGGACGCTACTGGTAATACCGTCTCCGCAGTCAGGCGTCTTTCAGGGTCGTGATGACCTTAACCTCTCAATCCAGTGTCCGGTGAACCGGGCATTTATAGGCAATCTCTAGCAGCGGCTGCCGCGTCTCCGCATCTAGCTCCCCCTCCAAGGTTATCTCGCGCTGGAACGAATCGATCTTGCCACCCTGAGCCTCACGAGACTAGCAATCTTCCGCATGGGTCTTGTTGTGGCGCACATCCACCGACACATGCTCCATCGCATACGGGCAAGAACCTCTTCTATATGGAAAGGCTTGGTAACGTAATCGTCGGCGCCTGCATCGAGCCCGGCGATTTTCTCGCGTCACCGATAGCGGGCAGTGAGCATCAGCACCGGCGTGGGTTTTTCTGCCGCACGCCATTGTTCCAGCACTTCGATGCCGTCCATCACCCGCAGGCCAATATCGAGAACGATGACGTCATAGGCCTCGGTATCGCCGAGAAAATGCCCTTCTTTGCCGTCATGGACGGTATCCACCGCATATCCGTTTTCGACAAGTGCTTCAGTCAGCTGACGGGCAAGATCTTTATCATCCTCGACGACGAGCGTGCGCAATACCTCAGCCTTTCTTCTTCAACGGGCCGCCACGTTTCGCCGCGCGCACCTTCGCTGTTCTGGCATCGATGGTGAGGTCGCTCACCCGTCCCTTTTTGTCGATCATCTTTACGAAAATAGTCCCATTCTTTCTTTTTGGTCTTTTTGTCAACAACCTCACGGACATCGACATTTAACCACTTTTCCAGAATATTTCTTTGAAGTTCGCTGAAGGACTTTTTTGAGCGGCAGTATTTTGCTGGACTTCATCACCTTCCGAGCACGTTCATGGTCCTTGGGCGCGGCTTCGCTGACCGAAGGCAACAGACTTGCCGCGGCGATGGCCCCCACACCGATCAAAAATCTACGTCTCACGCCGCCAATATGCGGCCCGTTAGATGAACGCAGGATGAACGGGGCGTTCAGATCCGTTTCAGGCGGGATTCAGCATAGGCAACTCATGAACTCGGAAACGGATTACAGTATTTATCTTATGACCACTATAGATTTCGCCGGACCGGCAACCTCCAAAACGCGAAAAATATCCCGGTTTATTGGACGGAAGCCGCGTATGTCGCCAAGGGGTGCCTATTCCGCCGATCACATCATCGTCGATGATCACCCCGTCTTCCGCCGGCGCATCGAACGGCACGTATCTCCTGTCATTACGGTCCACGGTTTCCACCTTTGACAGAATTTTTGAGACAGCGCACCTGCGGGCTCGCTCCCCGTTCTGCGCGGAGCAAACGGCTTCGAGCAGAACAGTTTGGCGTTCGTTGCACCCCGCACTTGGCCGTCCTTCGGGACGGTCCTTTTTTTGGGCGCTTACATCCCGCGTCAAACGGTCTATTTTTGATATCTTCAGACAATCAGATACCCGGGGAGACAGCAACATGACCGACAATGCGGTTCCGACACTGGTCCAAACAGAGTGGCTGGCATCTCAGCTCGATAATCCGTCCGTGCGCATCGTCGATGCGACCTGGATGCTCCCGAATGCCGCGCGCAAAGGCATCGAGGATTTCAGCGCAGGCCATATTCCGGGTGCCGTCTTCTGGGACATCGACGCCATCGCCGACCCTGCATCCTCCCTGCCCCACATGATGCCGGATGAAGCGACGTTCGAACGCCACATGAATTCCCTCGGCATTTCAAACGATCATCATGTCGTCGTCTATGACAGTGTCTCGATGATGACGTCGGCACGTGTCTGGTGGGCGCTCCGCGCATTCGGCCATGACCGCGTTTCGCTGCTCGACGGCGGCGCGGTCAAATGGCGCGCAGAAGGCCGCGCGCTTTCCGCCGATGCCGCCGAAATCGGAGATACATCGTTCAAAGCCGGCTTCATTCCGGCAATGGTGCGCTCGCTGGATGACGTCCGCGCGAACCTGGACACCGGCGCGGCCCAGGTTCTCGATGCCCGGTCGGCTGGACGGTTTGCCGCCGCAGAACCCGAACCACGCCCCGAATGTCGCTCAGGTCATATTCCCGGCAGTTTGAATTTGCCGTTCAACACGCTGATCGACCCGGCGACATCGACGATCCGCCCGGCCGCCGAATTATCGGCAAGCCTTGCCAAAGCTGGTATCGACAGCGCCCGCCCCGTCGTCACGACCTGCGGATCGGGCATTACAGCCTGCGTGCTCGCACTTGCCATGCACCTGACCGGCAAAGACGATGTCGCCATCTATGACGGTTCCTGGACCGAATGGGGCAGCCGTACCGACACCCCGGTAGCAACATGAACGTAGCAGGACTACAGCAAAACATTGGCGGTCGAGCCGCCGGCAGAGAAAATTAATGCGTGTGTTGCGTTGACCGGTTGAGATCGCTGTCACAAGCAGACGCTTCAACCATGTCCGTTTTTCGCCCAGAAGCGGACATTCCTAAAGGGCGATGGTTCACGGCAAAAATGTTACCGTATTGCCTACAAGCGTAACATTTGGTGCGCACGCCGCCGTCCCGCTCTCCGGACCACGTGTACCCGATTGAGGTGATATCCGGGTCCGGGAGCGGAACAAATGCGGGCGCCTGAACGTCGTTCAATTTCGATCAAGCGCATTGCATGAGCTAGTATTCAGCGTAGATTTCTGTCAGAAAATGAAACTGAGTTCTTTTATTTCCACCGATACAGATTGGTAAGAATAGCCGTGAAAGAAGATACAAAAATCGTCCATAAGGGACGCGACCCCGAGTCCAATCACGGTTTTATCAATCCGCCGGTCTATCACGCATCGACGGTCGCCTGGGGCTCGGTCGAGGAAATGAATTACCGGCGCGATCATCGGTGGGAACCCGGCGTCTATACCTATGGCCGTCACGGCACACCGACCCACGATGCGCTCGAAGAAGCCTATGCCGCGGTTTGTGGCGGCTATCGCTCGGTCGCGGTCGGGTCCGGTCTCGCGGCGATCAATGCGGCCATGCTCGCCTACCTGAAACAGGGCGATCACATTCTGATGGTCGATTGCGTCTATGGCCCAGCACGGAATTTCTGCGACAACATCATCGGGCGGTTTGGCGTGGAAACCACCTATTATGATCCGAAGATCGGCGCCGGTATCAAGGACCTGATCCGCGAAAACACAAAGATCGTCTATGTTGAAGCCCCCGGCTCGCTGACATTCGACATGCAGGACATCCCGGCCATCGCCGAGGAGGCCCACAAAGTCGGCTGCGTCGTGATGATGGACGATACATACTCGGCGGGTATCTATTTCAAACCGTTCGAGAACGGTGTCGACGTATGTGCGATGGCGGCGACGAAATACATCGTCGGCCATTCGGATGTCATGATGGGCTTGGTTACTACCACCAAGGAACAGTGGGATATCGTACGCCCATCAGTAGCCTCGCTCGGCGCAAATTCCGGTCCCGACGATGTCTATCTGGCGCTGCGTGGATTACGCACGCTGAAAGTGCGCCTCGACCGGCATATGGAAACAGGCATCAAACTCGCGCAGTGGCTGCAGTCGCGGCCTGAAGTCGAACGCGTACTGCACCCTGCCCTGCCTGAACATCCCGGTCACGACATCTGGAAGCGCGATTTCACCGGCGCCAGCGGGTTGTTTTCATTCGTGCTGAAAGATGAATTCCCGGAGTCCAGAATTCACGCAATGCTGGACCACATGGAACTTTATGCGATGGGGGCAAGCTGGGGCGGGTTCGAAAGCCTGATCATGCCGGCAAACCCGGCCGCCAACCGGACGGCCGTCGAATGGGAGCATAAGGGCCAGTTGATCCGCATCCACGCCGGCCTCGAAGATCCGGATGATCTGATAGAAGACCTGCAGCAGGGCTTCAACCGCCTGAACGGTAATGACTGAAGAAGCCACCACCCCAGCAGACTGCTCACCATTAGACGACCCGCCAATCCAGGTATCGCTGCTGACGGGGTTCCTCGGCAGCGGCAAGACCACGCTACTGAACAAACTGGTCAAGCATCCGGATATGGTCGAGACCGCCGTGCTGATCAACGAGTTCGGTGAAATCGGTATCGACCACCAGCTTGTCCAGCGGATTGATGAAAACACGGTGCTGCTCAACGCCGGTTGCCTGTGCTGTACCGTGCAGGGCGATCTGGTCAACGCGCTGTCAGAACTGTTTATCAAGCGGGTCAAGAAGCAGGTGCCGTATTTTCGCCGTGTGCTGATCGAAACCACCGGCCTTGCCGACCCGGCGCCAATTATTCACATGATGATGACCGCCCCGGTTATATCCAACCGCTACGCGCTGGACGGGATCATCACCACGGTCGATGCCATCAACGCAGCCCGCCAGTTCAATCGCTACGAAGAATCCGTCAAGCAGGCTGCGGTCGCCGACCGGATCGTCATCACCAAGTCGGACCTTGCCGACCCCGCCGAGCTCGATGCCCTGAACCAGCGTCTACAGGCGCTGAACCCCGGCGCGCCGAGAGTATTCGCCGTCATGGGCCAGATCGAGCCCGACCAGTTATTCGATACCGGCTTATACGACCCGAAATCCAAAACCGTCGACGTCCAGCGCTGGCTACGCGATGAAGCCTACCTGAAGGATGATATCCCTCCCGAGCACGGTCATGAACACGGCCATGATCATGCGCATGACGTAAATCGGCACGATGCGTCTATCGCGGCCTTCTGCATCACCCGCGACGAGCCGATTAACTGGGAGGCCTTTGTCGCCTGGGTCCGGATCCTGATCGGCCAGCACGGCGAAAAACTCCTGCGCATAAAAGGTATTCTGAACATCGCCGGCCGCGACAGACCGATTGCCGTTCATGGCGTGCAGCATATGTTTCACGACCCGGCGGAACTCGCCGAATGGCCTGATGAAGACCGGCGCTCGCGCATTGTCTTTATCACCCATGACCTAGACCGCAGCGTGATCGAAGAAAAGCTGGACAGCCTCACCGAGCAGGCAGCCACGCTCGATCCCTGAGGCGCAAGTCGCCTCCCCTCGATCCCCGACAGGTCATTATGTACACGCGTTATATACAGTGATATATAACGCTCATGCGCAGCCTCTCATATCTGTTGTTATGCGTCGCCGGCATTCTGGCGCTGCCGGCCCAGGCCCCCGTTCATGCCAAAAACCTTACCGTCTTTGCGGCGGCGAGCACCGTTAAGGTCCTCGATGAGATCCGCAACACCTGGAATGTGGAAAACAGCCCTCAACTCCGCATCGTCTATGGCTCAAGCGGTGCGCTGGCCCGCCAGATCGAAAACGGCGCGCCTGCGGATATCTATTTTTCCGCCAACAGCACGTGGGTCGACTATCTGATCAAACACCAATTTTCGCGCCACGAGACCCGCCAGACAATATTCCGCAACAGAATAGTCCTGATCGCGCCGGCCTCGGCCCAACTCCCCACCCCGTTCAATCTGACGACGGATATCGGCCCCGCGCTTGGCCAGAACGGACGGATTGCCATCGGCGATCCGCAGCATGTGCCCGCCGGGATATACGGCAGCCAAGCCCTCAGCGGCCTTGGCCTGTGGTCGCTATTCGCGGACAGGACCGTCCAGACCCAGAATGTCCGGCTTGCCCTCGCACTTGTCCAACGGGGCGAGGCACCGCTCGGCATCGTCTATTACACTGACGCCGTTCAATCGGGTCAGGTGCGCATCGTCGCAACCATCAACGGATCGCTTCATGCGCCGATTGAATACCAGGCGATCGCAACGAGATTGGCGAACACCGCCGCCACCGCCAAGTTCCTCGAGTATCTCGCATCTGATGCAAGTCGAGAGATCTACCGCAAATTCGGCTTCCTGACCCGTTGAGGCTACGATGTTTTTCCTCTCACCGCTCGAAATAGAAGCCGTCCAGTTAAGCCTCAAAGTGTCGCTCTGGGCGGTCGCCATCAGCCTGCCCTTCGGCATCGCCGTCGCCTGGGTGCTCGCCCGATGCGAATTCCCGGGTAAACCCCTGTTCGATGCCCTCATCCACCTGCCGCTCGTCGTTCCCCCTGTCGTGATCGGGTATCTGCTGCTGATCCTGTTGGGGCGCAACGGTGCGGTCGGCGGATTTCTGTATGAGACATTTGGGGTGACCGTCGCGTTTTCATGGCAGGGCGCCGCCGTGGCTGCCGCCGTCATGGCGTTCCCGCTGATGGTGCGCGCGATCCGGCTGTCGATCGAGGCGATTGATACCCGACTCGAACAGGCCGCCCGTACGCTCGGCGCCGGCCCGATCGATGTGTTCTTCAGCGTCACCCTCCCCCTTGCGGGCAGCGGAATCGTCGTCGGCGTAATCCTCGCCTTCGCCCGCGCCCTCGGCGAATTCGGCGCGACGATTACATTTGTGTCCGCCATTCCCGGCGAGACGACCACCCTGCCCGTCGCGCTATACGGGCTTGCGCAGGTGCCCGGTCAGGAAGGCAGTGCAATCCGGTTGGTGATCATGTCTATCGTGATCGCCTTCGCCGCGATGTTTATCTCCGAGGTGATTGCACGCCGTGTCCGCCGGCGGATTTCGGGCGCATGACGGTCTCGGTCAACATTCGCAAAACGCTCGGCACACTTACCATCGATGCCTGGTTCGAATCCGCCGGCGGCGTCACGGCGCTGTTCGGGAAATCCGGCGCCGGGAAAACAAGTATAGTGCAGATGCTGGCCGGCCTGATGACACCGGATAACGGACAGATCAGCATCGACGGAACGCCAGTCTATGACAGCGCTACCGGTTTGAACCTGGCACCCGAGCGCCGCCAGGTCGGGTATGTGTTTCAGGATGCAAGGCTGTTTCCGCATATGAATGTCCGCCGCAACCTCGAATACGGCAAGCGCCGGAGCCAGAGCCGGAGCCCGGGCCAGAGTCGAAATCGGCAAAGCACCAGTACCGGCGCCGGTGCCAAATTCGACGATGTGGTCGATGTGCTTGCAATCGGGCCATTGCTCGACCGCCAGCCACACCTGCTCTCCGGCGGTGAAAAACAACGCGTGGCGGTGGGGCGGGCGCTTTTGTCCGCACCGCGCCTGTTGCTGATGGATGAGCCGCTCGCGGCCCTCGACGCGGAACGTAAATGGGAGGTTCTGCCCTTTATCGACCGTATCCAGCGCGATTTTGGCACCCCTGTCGTCTATGTCAGCCATTCCATCGAAGAGATCCTTCTGATCGCCGACACGCTGGTTCTGATCACCAATGGCGGCGTTTCTGCGGCCGGCCCCGTCGAAGACGTGCTGAACCGGCCGGACCTTCTCCGCGCGGCGGGGGACGGCAACGCGGGCAGCGTTATCTCCGTGCAGGCAACCCATCTCGATCCGGCCTATGGGATCGCGACACTCGCCTTTACCGGCGGTGAATTCCGGGTGACCGCCGCCGACCTGACGATAGGGGAGCGCCTGCGCATCCGGGTGCGCGCCCGTGACGTCAGCCTCGCGACACAGCGTCCCGAAAACGTCAGCGTTCTCAACGTTTTCGAAGGCACCGTCAGCAACGTGTCGACAACGCACGGACCGCAGGTCGATGTCTCGGTGGATGTCGGTGGGGCAATAATTTGGTCACAGATCACGCGAAAATCATTCGATGACCTCGCCCTTCAGCCAGGATCAAAGGTGTTCGCCATGGTGAAAGCCGTCGCCATTGATCGGCCGGCCGGCGCCGGCGCGCCATGACATCAGGCGACCCACGATATCGGCCGTGCCGTGATATCACCCACATCGCTCAAAGGTCTCGAGACCCTCGGCAGAACACGGCTTTCGCCCTCATCTTTTCTGCGCGATTTTCTGTTCAGCTAAATCTCCGCGATCCACAGAATCCCAAACATATCGGACAATCCCGATATCGCCATCGTCGCCGGACCCAAATTGTGTGCGGCACTTTTGGAGCTGTTGAACAGCACCTTTGGCGGCATCAATATCCGCAGCGGGTTCCGATCCGCAGCGCTGAATGATTTCGGCAACCGTAACCAGTTGAACTGTGCACCGAACGAAAAGGACTACGCCGGACATATCTGGGACCGGCAAGACGCGGATGGCTGCATTGGGGCCACCGCCTGTATCGTGATCCCCTTATTCGCTGACAGATACGCCAACGGCGCCGACTGGCGCGCGCTTGCATGGTGGATTCACGACCAACTGCCCTATGCGTATCTGCAGTTTTTTCCGAAACTGTGCGCGTTCAACATTCAGTGGCATGAACGCCTGCGCCGGCGCATCGACAGCTTCATGGCACCGCGCGGATGTCTAACGAAACCCGGCATGGCGAACTATGCCGGCGATCATTTGGGTTTGTATCGAGGTGTGATCGGGGCGGTAATCGGCAAGAATCCGGCGGGCCGGTGAAATCCGCGGCATGATATTCTAGGGATGCCGCCGACGCCGTAATCATCGCACACGAACGAGCGCGTATCGTCCGTTCGGGAGTATGGGGTTGTTTTGCGACTTTTCGGAAAGACCAGCCGCTCGTTCGGGTGTAAAGACCAGCCGCTCGTTCGGGTGTACGGGGTTGAATTCCCCGTTTAGCCCCTGCCCGCGCCGGACCGGTCGCTTCCGAATCCACCCCGGCGGCACACGCGATGCAACCGCCGCCGCGAGGCCTCCCGCGACGGTCGCCGCGACGACCATTCGGCCGTCAGGCCGCTCTGGCGACCTGACCCCGGTTATGCGGAATGGTCAGGTCGATATTCGGCCCGGCCGGCACGATACCCGTAGGGTTGACATTCGCCTGTCCGCCGTAATAGCCCTTCTTGATACCCGGAATATCGACCACATCGGACACACCCGGCGTCTGATAAAGCTCCAGCGTGTGGTTCCACAGGTTCGGGTAATCCTGGATCCGGCGGATGTTGCACTTGAAGTGGCTGAAATAGACGAAGTCGAACCGGATCATCGTCACAAACAGACGCCAGTCGGCCTCAGTCGGATGCTCCGCCACGAGAAAACGCTGTTTCGACAGCCGCTCTTCCAGGAAATCGAGGGTCTCGAACATCGGATAGATGAATTCCTCATAGGCTTCCTGGCTCTTGGCGAAACCGCAGCGATAGACTCCATTGTTGATCGTCTCGTAGATACGGTCGTTCAGCGTATCGATCTCGGCACGGCGCGCTTGCGGATACAAATCGGGAAGATCCGCCGTCGCCCATTCGTCGAATTCGGTATTGAGCATCCGGATGATCTCCGACGACTCGTTATTGACGATGGTTTTCTTCTGGCGGTCCCACAATGTCGGCACCGTGACGCGGCCCGTGTAATTCGGATCGGCGGCAATATAAACGTCGTGAAGTTCCAGCTTGCCGTTATCACCAGGCTGGAGCTCGTCGATACCCTGCGTGTAGGCCCAGCTTGTAACGCGCGGCAGGTCCGACAACGTTACCGAAATCACATCTTCGAGCCCCTTGAGGCGGCGGACGATCTGGGTGCGATGCGCCCATGGACAAGACGGGGCGAGGAACAGGTGATAGCGGCCCGGCTCTGCCTTGAAACCGGAAGAGCCATCAGCCGTTGTCGCATCGCGCCATACGGATTGAGCGCGCACGAACGCGCCCCCGGTCGGATTGCGAAACTTCTCGTCATCGTCGATCCATTTTCCGTCAATAACCATCCCCATGTCTCGGTTCCTTCGCGCTTTATCAATGTGAGTTAATCATAAGACTTTGCGGAACCGGGTCAAAGCAAGGCCTCACAGCAAAAGTCCGCTCATGGACAGTCTTGGAGGCTTCAGCCATCATCATCGCCAGAAAAAGGGGATGGAGGAAACAATGGACTTTGAACTTCCCGAAGAAATGCGGATGCTGAAGGAGACCCTTCGGCGTTTCATCGATAACGAAGTCATCCCGATCGAACGGGAAGCCTATGACGGCCCTGAGATGGTGCCGGCCATTCGCGATAAATTGGAAGCCCGCGCACAGGAGCTCGGCATCTGGGGCGTGGACGTGCCGGAAAGCCTGGGCGGTCTTGGCATGGGTCTGCTCGCCCGCACGGTCATCTGGGAGGAAACCGGCAGGACTATCGCTTTTCCCCGCCGCAAAAAATGGATATTCGGCCCCGATGTAAGCCCGCTGCTCGTCGGGTATGCAAACGATGAGCAGATCAAAAAATATCTGGAGCCCTGTATCGAGGGAAAACTCAAACCGGGCTTTGCCCAGACCGAACCCGATGCCGGCGGCGATCCTGCGGGGATGAAAACCACAGCCGTTCGCGATGGCGACGAATACGTGATCAACGGCAACAAGCGGTTTATCACCGGCGCCGATACGGCTGATTTCTTTCAGGTCGTCTGCATTACCGATCCGGAGAAAGGCACGCGCGGTGGTATATCCTGCATCCTGGTCGATGCCGACACTCCCGGCGTACAGGTCCTGCGCAAGCAAAAGACGATGATGGATGACGAGCCCTGCGAAATGGCGTTCGACGATGTGCGTGTACCCGTCTCCAACCTTGTCGGCACCGAAGGTGATGGGTTCCGAATGGCACAAACATGGATCACAATGGGCCGAATCCGGCATGGCGCAATCGCTCTTGGCACCATGGAGCGCTGTCTAGAACTCGGTGCATCCTACGCGAAGGACCGGGTAACGTTCGGTAAACCACTTGCCGACCGTCAATCCATCCAGTGGATGCTGGTCGATACCTATGCCGACCTGCACATGATGCGGTTAATGGTATATTCTGCAGCAGCAAAATACGATGCGGATGAAGATATCCGCTGGGAATCTTACATGTGCAAATACATTGGCGATCGTAAGGCATTCGAAGCAACCGATCGCTGTATGCAGATCTATGGCGGGATGGGGCTTACGACCGACCTGCCAATCGAAAAACTATGGCGCGATGCGCGGTCCTTCATGATTACCGAAGGCCCTGAAGAGATTCTCAAACACGCTCTGCAACGGCACGTGTTCAACCAGTACGGCTAGCCCATTTGCCTCTGAACGCGTTCCTGAACGAACCACGCTACGGCCGACTGCGCGGCATTGCCCTGATGGTTGTCTCCACCCTCGCTTTTTCGGGGATGCATACGTCGATCAAGCATATAAGCGGTGACGTCGACACGTTCATGATCGTGTTTTTCCGCAATCTTTTCGGCCTCGTTGCCCTTCTGCCGCTTTTTCTGAAGCATGGGCTCAGCCCGCTCAAAACAACGCGGATTGGCACGCACACCTTGCGGGTAACGATCAATTTTGCGTCTATGGCGATGTTTTTCTACGCCTTGTCGGTCACCCCACTGGCGGAGGTCGCGGCTCTGACGTTTTCTGCGCCGATATTCGCCACAGTACTCGCGATTTTCATTTTCAAGGAAAAGGTCGGCCTCAACCGATGGGGCGCTATCCTGATTGGTTTCGCCGGGACCGTCGTCGTGCTGCGCCCCGGATTTGAGGCGGTGAATATCGGCGCCCTGCTTGCCGTCGGGGCAGCCCTTCTGTGGGGCACCGCCATCATGATCATCAAGGATCTCGGTCGAACGGATTCCCCGCTGACGATCACCACCTACATGGTCCTGCTCCTGATACCCATTTCGCTGGTACCGGCGCTATTTGTCTGGGAATGGCCGACATGGGGACAGCTGGGCTGGTTGCTGGTCGTCGGCACGTGCGGCTCGATCGGACATCTCCTGCTCAACCACGCCCTGAAGCAGGCGCCGACCAGTGTGGTAATGCCGATCGATTTCGCGCGCCTGATCTGGGTAGCGATACTCGGCTATTTTCTGTTTGCCGAGGTGCTGGACATATTTGTCTGGATTGGCGGCGCAATGATCTTTGCGTCAGGTCTCTGGATCGCGCATGCCGAAAACCGGCTTCGGAAAAAGAACCCGGAAGCCTAACGGCGGCGCCCCTGCCCGGCTAGTCAACGATGGCTCACCTCTCTTGACGGGCGGGCGCTCTAGGCCGAACGTTACATGGCGTTCTCGCCGAGGATGTTCTTCTTCGCCTGATCATCCAGCATCGGCAGGTCCCAGATCACGCTCGGCGCGTCGAAATCCCAATGCGGCCAGTTGGATGCATACAGCAGCTGGTCCTTAGCGTTAATCATTTAGAGGGTAATCTCAAGCGCTTCGCGATGGTCTGTTTCCATCGGCTGGCAGGAGTAAAACATTTCCGCAATGTACTCGCAGCGATATGCGAATGACGGTCTGACCGAACGTCAGATTTCCCGGCGCTGGCAATCTTCCAGCACGCCACGGCCCGCCACGAGAGGCCTAAACGTCCCGCGGCCAAAAGCGGCGCCGTAAATTGCGAAGTTCTGCACCACCCTCCTTCGGCGCGTGTCGGATGATGATCCGGATACCCGCCGGCAGCCGGTGTCATTGCGTCATGTCCAATGGTCCGGTATTCGATGTTGCCCGCTGACCGCGCATTCGTCGGGCCAACCGGACTAGGGGAGAGCAAACATGCGGCCATTTACTGTCGGCGACATACTGGTTTCGAGCTTTATGGAACGTGACGGCCCGTGGCGGGCGCCGACGATTATGTTCCCGACGGCGGAGAAGGCAACCGCCCTCGCCCACCTGAAAACTATGGCGCCGGAGGTTTATGACGCCGCACAGGACCTGTTGGTCATCACCTATCAGACGTTTGTGGTCCGCACGGCGAAGCACAACATCCTGATCGATACCTGCGTCGGTGAGCACAAACCGCTGCGCGGGCCCGCGCTCGACTATCCGAAACAACCCTGGCTCGATGGCTTCGCCGCGCACGGTCTGCGGTTCGACGATATCGATTATGTTTTCTGCACGCATCTGCACGTCGACCATTGCGGTTGGAACACCCGGCTGATCAACGGGAAATGGGTCCCGACATTCCCAAACGCGACCTACATCTTCGGCAAAAAGGAATACGAAGCCTGGGAAGCCGATGCTGCCGCCGCTGAACAAGATGAGCGCCGCGCCGCCGTCTGGGAAGACAGCTGCCTGCCGATTGTAGAGGCCGGCCAGGCACGCCTGGTGGATGCGGATTTCGAACTGGAAGACGGCATCTGGCTTTCGCCCGCCTTTGGGCATTCGCCGGGCCAGGTCTGTGTCAATTTCAAGTCGCAGGACGAGCACGCCATCTTTACGGGCGACATGATGCATCACGCGTTGCAATGCGTGGAGCCGGACTGGAGCACATGCTTCTGCCCGAACCCCGACGAGGCATCAGCCAGTCGAAAACGTATCCTCGGAGAGGTCGCAGACAGCAACACAATCGTTGTGCCGGCGCATTTCCCGGGTCAGACCGCCGGTTATATCGAAAGCGATGGCGATACATGGCGCTGGCGCTATATGGTATTCGACAACGGTATCCCGACGCGGAACAGCTGAAGCTGCTAACGGCTACAGAAACAGAACGATCAGCAGTGGCACCAGTATCGCCGTCACGACACCGTTGAGCCCGAGCGCAATGGCAGCGAACGTGCCAGCAATTTCGTTAACCTGAAACGCCCGCGCCGTCCCGATACCATGCGCCGTAACACCCATGGCAAAACCGCGCGCCCGCCAGTCTTTCACGCCCATCGCATTAAACAGCGGCGTGCCGATAGTAGCGCCCAGAATACCTGTGATAATCACCAGCCCTGCTGTCAGCGAGGGCAATCCACCGATGCGTTCGGCGATCCCCATTGCGATGGGGGACGTAACTGATTTTGGCGCCAGCGACGTGACCGTCTCCATGCTCGCCCCGAGTGCGACCGCAATACCAACGGCAGATACCACCGCCGTCGTGGAACCTGCCAGCAGCGCCAGAACAATCGGCAGAATGGTCCGGCGCACTTTCCGTCTGTTTTCATAGAGCGGTACGGCCAATGCAACAACCGCAGGTCCCAGCATGAAGTGGACAAACTGCGCCCCGTCGAAATAGCGTGTGTAGTCCGTATCCGTCGCCCATAGCAGCGCGATCAGCACAATGACGGCAATGGCAACCGAATTGACCAGCGGGTTTTCGCCGCTTTTCCGATAGAGCCAGTGCCCTGCGATATAGGCGAGCATCGTCGCCGTCAGCCACAGAAGCGGATTGGCCGACAGATAAACCCATACTTCGGTGACGACTGCAGTCATATCAGGCCCCGCCCTGCTCTTCACGGTCATCCGGTCGTGCAAATGCCCGAAAAACAAGCACAGTGACAACCAGCGACAGAACGGTACTGCCAAGTAGTGCGGCGCCTATCGCCAGCCATTCGGCTTCGATGCGCGCGGCGTGCAGCATAAGCCCCACCCCTGCGGGCACGAACAGCAATGACAGATGCTGGAGAATGACCGACGCGACCTTCGTAAGATCGTCAGGAACGCCGCCGCGAAACGCAAAAAATGCCACCAGCAGCACCATGCCCAGGACCGGCCCCGGCACGTGAACACCCGTCAGCCGGACGATCAGCTCTCCCGCAAGTTGGAAGCCGAGCAGCGCGGCGAGCGCTGCGATCAATCGCCGAACCCGTAAAGCACCGCCGGATTATCGACCAACAGCTTCTGCTGCGTCGCCGCTTCCGGTGCGTAGCGCGGGATCAGGTCAACCAGATTACCCTCATCCGGCATGCCTTCCCAAAGGTTGGGATGCGGCCAATCGGTACCCCACAGCGCACGGTCCGGATTGGTCTCAATCACTGCCTGCGCGAACGGCACCACGTCGTCATACGGCGCGCCCATCTGCGACAAACGCTCCGCGCAGGAAATTTTTACCCAGACATCCTCGTTCCGTATGAAATCGAGCAGCAGCTTAAAAGGTTCTGACTCCAGACCATCCACAACCTTGACCCGCACCATGTGATCGAACACGACCGGCAGCTTGAATTTGCGGAGGTCCGCGTTGAATTCGATGATATCCTGAGCCTCGATATAGATCACGAGATGCCAGCCAAGGCCCTCGATCTTCTCGGCAATGCGATGAACCCGGTCAAAATTGGGCGGACCGCTGAGGTGGCGCGCAAAGCTGAACCGGATACCTCGAATACCCCCCGCGTGCAGCGCTTCGAAATCCTTCTCTGTGTAATCCTCGTCGACAATGGCGACACCGCGCCAGCGCCCGTTGGAGGTCGCGATTGCATCGAGCGTCGCCGAATTGTCGGTGCCGTGACACGTCGCCTGAACGATGACCGACCGATCGAACCCGAGTAGCCCGTGAAGTGCCCGCAACTTTTCCTTCGGCGCATCGACCGGCGTGTAAGTCGTTTTGGGGTGGTACGGAAATTTCTCGCTGGGGCCGAATACATGAACGTGCGTATCACAGGCACCGGGCGGTGGCGTGAAAACAGGCTTACGGGGACTGGGAAGCGGCGGCGGCGGAAATTTCATGGGGACCAAACCGGTTATGGACTACCCCCCGGTTTTAAGACGACTACGCCTTTAGCGGCAAGGCTTTCCTGTCAGCAGCCGGGGCCTGTCAGCAGTTGGGCGAGCCGCCCGTCTGTCCGAGATGATAGGAATCGTATCTTATCCGCCGGACCGCACCGTATTCGACGAGCTTGTTGATGCCAGCGACGATCGATCCGCCATACCCGACAGGGCCGCCAGAAACGTTTTGGCTGTCAAGTGGGTAGTCGGACATCAGGCCGACAAGATAATCGTTCACCAAGGCCATATTATTACACACGGCTCCGGCACCGTTTGTCCCCCGGACGATCAGCGTCGCGACGACATTACCGTTCGCCTTAGAGATGGTGCCCAGATTTACAAAATTCTCTTCCTCGTTTTCGCGGTACCGGTCACCGGACCGTGTGGAATCAATTGCCCTGTCGGCAGCGTTCATCACCGCATTGGCTGCGCGCGGAGCCTCGCCGCTCTTCTCGGTGCTTTCGAAATAGAGCCCGCCGCCCGCACCAAGGCCGACAACAATCAAACGGATATAACGATCTTGATCGTCTTTCCCAAAATCGATCTTTCATATTGATAAATATATCGATTTTCTACAACAGTGAGGTAAACGAACGCTAAAGACCGGTTTAAAATCCAAAGGGAATCGTGTCTGGAGATCAGCCGGTTACTTCCTTATGCTTGCTCCATGACAGAAAAGTACATTTACAAAATTTGCGCCAAGGCAGAGTGGGATACTGCCATCGCGGCTGGTGTCTACAACGGCAGCGGCATCGATGAAAAAAGCGGTTTTATCCACTTTTCAACCGCTGAACAGGCAGTGGAGACAGCCTCAAAGCATTTTTTCGGCATTCACGGACTGGTTCTGATTAAAATAGACAGCGAATCTCTCGGTGATGCGCTCAAATGGGAAAAATCGCGTAATGATGCGTTGTTTCCGCACCTGTACGGGCCGCTGGAAGCTGCAAATGTGGAATGGGCCGCTGATTTGCCGATTGGAGACGACGGAACACATGTGTTCCCGCCAACCGACTGAATCCGCAAGCCGGGCTAACAGATCACGTTAACCGTAATATGCTCGACCTGATATGACGACCGACCAATACCGCGACGACCTGACCGCCCTACTGCCGCGTCTGTGGCGCTATGCGATGGTCAAGTGCCGTGAAACCCGGACCGGGCGAACGATCTGGTTCAGGCCACCCGCGAACGCGCCCTGTCGCGCAACCATCAGTTTCAGACCAGACCCGGCTCAACGCCTGGACCATCGAGATCATACAATCGATCTGGAAAAACGATCTCCGCCGGGAGTCTATCCGCCGCGGCGCGGGCTTTGTCGATGTTGAAGATGCCGTGCTTGTCGACACTCGCGAACCCGCCGAAGGGAAGATTTTCTTCTGAGATGATACAGGCAGTAGACAAGTTACCGGAAGTACAGAAAGAGGTCGTTTATCTCGTCTACGTCCAGGGGCTGAGTTACGAGGAAGCGGCTGCCACACTGGAGATTCCTGCTGGAACGCTCACCAGCCGGCTGGTTCGGGGCCGCACAAAGATCGTAGCGATGATAAGCGACCCGTCAGCGCAGAAAAGGAGTAGTGAATAGACATGACGATCTCTGATGAAAAATTACTGGCCTATGCCGACGGCCTGCTGACACCTGCGGAAATCGACGAGATCGACCGCCTGTTCGCGGACGATGCCGACGCACGCGAAACCCTTGCGGCGCTCAAACAATCGGACCTGCCCTACCGCGAAGCGGCGGAAACCCTGATCGATGTTCCCGATCTTTCCCATCTGGCGGCCCCCATCCAGTGGCACCAGCCGCCGCGTGATGTGATGGACCGATACAATGACGCGATGCACACACAGACCGGCGCCCGATCCCAAAAAAGATCGTCAAAACCAAAAGAATGCGCTCACGACGTATGATTCCGGCTTCCCGCGTGTTGTTCACACAATAATCCACGAACAACGCTAGCGGTCACCCCACCAGCCCTCACGTTTCGCCTCCGATGCCGGTCCCGGGCAGGAAACGGTAGCGGGGGCGGATCCCCTCACCCGTCCCTTTGCAGAACCGCCGAATACTCTTTATTCATTCAGCTGAATACGGAGGAAAAGAAATGACCAATGCTGTCGGCGAAGACTATGGCGCGATCGATATCGTGTGTAACGCTTTTACCCCTGAAACCGTGAATAACGGCTGGATGTCGACCGATAAGGATTTTCGCGAAAAGGTCCGGGTGAAATCGGAATACCGCGATGGCGTTTCCGCCGAGGACTACATCGCCATGATGGACCGTTGCGGGATCGAACGGTCATTCCTCATCGCGTCGCGGTCTGGCGATCTCCGCATTCAGGGCTCGGCCCATGTGCCGACCGACTATATTGCCGGGCTCGTTGAAAAATACCCGGACCGGTATTCGGGCCTGATCGGCATCGACCCTTCCCGCATCATGGAAAGCCTGGCGGAAGTGGAACACGCCGTGCGTGATCTCGGTTTCGTCGGTGCGCATCTCTATCCGCACTGGTTCGACGAAGCGCCGGATGCCGCCAAGTACTATCCGTTCTACGCGAAGTGCTGCGAGCTCGACATTCCCGTGCAGATGCAGGTCGGCCACTGCCTCGTCTACAATCCGCATCGTCGTCTGCCGAGCGTCGGCCATCCCATCTGTCTCGACAAAATTGCGATGGATTTCCCGGACCTCAAGCTGGTCGGCATTCATATCGGATATCCCTGGTATGAAGAGATGATCTCGGTCGCCTGGAAGCACCCCAACGTCCATATCGGGCTTGATGCCTATGCCCCGAAGCACTGGCCCGAAGCCACCCGGCATTACATGAATTCGTTCGGCCAGGACAAGGTCATGTTCGGGACCGACTGGCCCGTCGTCGATCCGGAACGCGCCATGAGCGACGTCGTCGGAATGGACTGGAAACCTGATGCAAAGCGCAAAGTTATGCGTAACAACGCATTGAAATTATACGGACTTTGATTTCACTCGCCTGCAGGTAGCAGCGCTTTCAAATCCAGCTTCCAGACCTTGCCAAGTAGGCTCCTGGGCAGGCTGTCCAACGCGAATATCTGCTTCGAGCCTTTGTACGTTCCGAGTTTCTCCCGACAATAGGCCATAAGTTAGTCTAGCGTGCCGTCGCCGGTCACGAAGGCCGCGATCTCCTCTCCCATTTCGGGTGACGGCCAGCCAATCACCCCGGCGTCATTCACGCCCGGATGGGACAACAGAACTGCCTCGATCTCTGCCGGATAGATATTGACCCCACCACGGATGATGAGCTCTTTGGACCGTCCCACCAGAAATAGATAGACGTGCGGATCAAGACGTCCGAGATCGCCCGGATAAAACCAGCCGTCGTGATAGGCCTCTTTATCCGTCTCCCGGTCATTGAAGAATCCGGAGGCGCACCGGGCCCGTGATAGCGAATACGGCCGATTTCGCAAGCCTCCACCGGCTCATGCGCCTCATCAACGATCTGAACACGTGAATTGAATAGATCTTGCCGCTTCAGGCCCATGCTCCGCGCTGAGGATCGATACGCCGCCGCCCTCGGTGGAGCCGTAATAGTTGATAAATGACGGACACAGGCGCCGCATGACTTCCCTGTGCTCGTCCTCGTGCAGAATGGCGCCCGTGCACAGCAACAGGCGAAGATCGCGGAATAACTGACCGTCTTGCTCGCCATCCCCCTGACCCTCCGCGAGCAGAGGGCGCAGGATCGTCGGGGCGGGTAACGTGGTTGTGGCGCGGCGGCTCCTCGCGGCCTCTATCAGCTCCTCCGGGCTGTATGGCGGCGGACACATGATCACGGTGCCACCAGCCCAGGTCCCACTCATCGTGAACGACCGCCCGCCCCCGAAATACAGCGGTGTTGCCGACAGATAACGGCCGTGGTTGGTAAAACCGAGCGAGACGAACTGCGTCACCCAGCGCGATCGCATCTGCCGGTGATTCATTGTGCGCTAAACGCAAAGAACCGCCCCTCCCGCAAAGTCATAACAGTGCTATCTTGTGTCAGGATTATTTGCATTCAGGGGCGCGAATTCATGGCCGAAACACAGCTTCAGGACCGTACCGTTAAGGGTCTTCTTCAGTTCACCATCCCGACCGGCGAAACCCCGGTTACCCAGGTCAGCGTTAGCGGTGGCGGCCGCACCGACCCGAAGACAGGGAATTATGAAATGAAGGAAATCACCATCCATGACGGGCGGCCGACTGCCGATCAGCTCGACATGGAAATACAGGGATACCAGTTCCTGAAATCCGACACCGCCGTCACCGATTTCACCGATGATCAGCAGGTAATGGAAATTTACTATCCCGAACTTGAAAAACTGCTACTGGAAGCCACCGGCGCCAGCAAGGTCGTGATCTTCGACCACACCATCCGCATCGGCGACCCGGAAAAACGCGAAGCCCTCGGTGTCCGCGATCCCGTCCGCAGCGCCCATAACGATTTCACCGACCGCTCAGCGCCGGCGCGAGTGCGCGACCTGCTGCCCCCCGACGAAGCCGATGACCGCTTGAAGCGCCGGTATACGTCGGTGAACATCTGGCGCCCACTGACTGGCCCAGTACAAATCGACCCGATCGCCATCTGCGCGTGGGACAGTATCGGCAAGGACGACATGATCCCGGCGGAACGGAATTACGGGAACCGCGTCGGCGGCATCCTGAACCTGTCCCACAACCCGGACCAGAAATGGAGCTACTTCCCGGACATGGAACGCGACGAGGTCATCCTGCTGAAATGCTTCGATTCAGAACTCGACGGTCGCGCAAGATGGACCGCCCATGCCGCGTTCGAAGACCCGAACGGCCCCGATCTATCCCTGCCCGCCCGCGAAAGCATCGAAGTGCGGACGCTGATTTTCTACTAGGCCGTCGAACGGCTGGCCGACCATCGCAACGCAGTCGAACATCGCCCCTCAGTCGAACATCGCAACGCAGTCGATCTCGACATTCACGCCCGCGCGGTGCGGCGTGCCGCCGATGCAGGTACGGGTGACTTTTTCGCCCTCCATGAACTCCGTGAAGGCCGCGTTGAACAGCTGAAAATCGCCGGCATCGCGCAGACACACACGCATATTCACCACGTTGGTGAAATCAGCGCCGGCGGCGGCCAGCACACCCTGCAGATTAGTCAGGGTCTGGCGGGTCTGTTTCTGAATATCGGTCGAGGTGACTTCCTTGGTTGCGGGATCAAGCGGCCCCTGCCCCGAGACGAACATCATGTTCCCCCATTTGATGCCCTGGGCCAGCGGTGATGGTGTCGCCTTGTCGCTGAAGCCTGTGGTCGGCGCGGTGGCGGAGGTGATGATTTCCTTGGGCATGATTTTGTCGTCCTTTTGTTCGTTCGCTATTCAATAATAATAATTGTCATCCCAGCCTTGTGACGGGATCCAGTCACTCCTGTTCACCGGCGGCGCTCTGGCCCCCGGCACAGGGCCGGGGTGACACAGGGCGGTGGTGAACATTCAAGGCCGCGGGTGCACGGCACCGCAGTCGGCGCACGTCCGCGCTTCTTCTGAATCGAAAAACGCCGCATACGCCTTAGATACCGGGTCCTTCGTGTAATCTTCGACGACGAAGAATTCCTCGTGGATCAGCGTGTCGCAATCGGGGCAGAACCACTGGAACGTATCGGTTTCGCCTGCCCGCCGCATCCGTTCGCCGACCAGCAGGAATGCATCTGCCGGAAAGCGCGGCGAATGGGGAATACCGGCGGCCGTGTATATCGTCTCGCCTGCGTTCAGCACAGCAACTTCCTCACCGCCGTCGGGCGTGCGGTAATGCAGGTTCATCGTGCCTTTGAGCATCGTCATATGCTCATCCGACGGGTTGATGTGAAATTCCGAGCGGTATTCACGGCCACGCGCGATGAACATCAGCGTATCTTCGCTCTGCCACAGCACCTTTACGTATTTTCCCGTCTCCGCGAGCTCCCGGGTAATGGCATCGTGATCGGCTATCGGCATGGGCAGCATGGGGCGTTCTCCGTGTTCGTGGGTCTTCAGGCAGCTTCGCGGGAAAGTGCCCCTTTGCCGAGGATGATATCCGACGCTTTCTCGGCCGTCATGATGACAACTGCGTTGATATTCCCGCCCGTGAGGTCGGGGAAAACCGACGCATCGACAACGCGCAGACCTTCAAGCCCGCGCACTTTCATCTCGCCGTCGACCACGGCGCGCTCGTCGATGCCCATCCGGCAGGTGCTGACGGGGTGATACACCGTGCCGAGCGTTTCGCGCACATAAGCGTCGATGGAATCGTCGTCGTCTACTTTGATATGTGTGCCGGGGGCGAATTCGTCGCCACGCAGCTCGTCGAAGGCCGGCTGCAGCGCCAGCTTGCGCATGATCCGGAAAGATTCACGCAGGACGCGGCGGTCCTCGTCGGTCGACAGGAAATTATTGACGATGCGCACCGGGTCCATCGGATCGGCGGAACTCAGGCTCACCCTGCCCCGGCTTTCGGGTCGCAGATGGCAGGATCGAAACGCAAAGGTCTGTTCCGACGGTGCGATGATGCCGGGAAACCACTGGCGCGCATTCATCGACATCGGCCGGAAAAACATCTGGATATCGGGGATTTCCAGATCGGGGCGGCTTTTCACGAACCCTGTCAGCGAGGATGGCGGAGATGCCGCCATGCCGGTGCCAAACAACTTCACCCGGGCGACATGAAATGCCAGCCGGTCGAGCCGCAGTTCCTTGTGAAACTGCGATGCCTTTGAATAATGATATTCAAGACCGACGGCAGGGTGGTCCTGAAGATCGCGGCCGACCCCGGCGAGCTCGTGGGTCACATCGATTCCCATGTCGCGCAGATGATCCCCCGGGCCGACGCCCGACACCATGAGAACCTGCGGCGTGTTGATCGCCCCGCCCGCCAGAATGACTTCCTTACCGGCCCCAACGTAGTGTGTATTACCATCCTGCACGTATTCGATACCGGTTGCCCGCTTGCCGTCAAAGACAATACGCGTGACATGCGCGCGCACCTGGACCTCGACATTCGATCGCTTCATCGCCGGGCGCAGATAGGCAACTGCCGCACTTTGACGACGACCTTTGACGGCATTTACCTGCAGACGCGCGAACCCGTCCTGCACGGCACCGTTGTAATCCTCAGCCTTCTCGTAGCCGGCGCTCTCGACGGCGCCGAAGAATGCATCGAAAATCGGGTCCTCGACATCGGTCGTGCGAATTTTCCACGGCCCGTCATCGCCGTGATAATCGTCCTTGCGGTCCTGGAAGGATTCAGCGCGTTTGAAATACGGCAACACGTCGTCATAGGACCAGCCACCCAGGCCCTTCTGGCGCCAGCGATCGAAATCTCCCGCGTTGCAGCGCACATACGCCATCATGTTGATCGACGAAGATCCGCCCAGCACCTTGCCGCGCGGATGGAACAGGCGGCGATTATCGACATGCGGTTCAGGTTCGGATTCGTAGGACCAGTTGTATTTTGGATCCTGCCAGACCTTGCCGACGCCAAGCGGCATATGGATCATGAAACCTTTGTCGCGGTCCCCCGCTTCGAGGGTAAGCACCGTATTCGTGCCGCCGTCGCTAAGCCGGTTGGTCAGCACGCAGCCGGCGGAGCCTGCGCCCACCACGATGTAATCGACTGTTTTTTCGAAATCCGTCATCCGGCCATTCCCTGCTTTTTCAAACGTTAGCAGTCGAATGGCGGACCGACAACGGGGCCGGAACCGCCGCGGAAATCAGGCGAGTTTCAACTCGGTGTTAAGATAAGAGATGATGTCAGTGGATTCGTACAGCCAGGTATCGTCGCCGGCCGCGTTCTTCACCCGCAGGCACGGTACCTTGTGCCGTCCACCGCCTGCGATCAGCGCCTGTTTGTGGGTCTCGTCATTCTTGGCGTCGCGCAGTTCGATGTTCAACGCATGACGGCGTAACTCACGGCGTACCTTGACGCAGAACGGGCACGCATTGAACTGATAGAGGGCAAATTCTGCGGTTTTGCCGTCGATTTCCTGCTGCGCCGTCGCATCGCGGGTTATCGGTTTGGGCCGCGTCAGCAGGTCATAGCCCAAGACCAGGCGTCCCAGAATCCATCGAACGAAATTCATTTATCTTCTCTCACTTTCAGAACTTCAGCCAACATACCCACCACAGCCGCCTGCTTACAATGGGCACGTCGTCTCATCGGACGCATTTCGTCCATCGCCAAGACGCGCTGACTTATCTTATTCTACACGATCAACGCAAAGGAATGATCATGCAAAACTGGCAAATCGGTGAGGTAGAGATACAGCGGGTCGTCGAGTTCGAGGCGCCTCTGCTTGATCCGTTTGCACTTTACCCCGACGCGGACCAGGAGACACTCGACCGCCACAAATCGTGGCTTCAGCCCCGGCTGCAGGATCCGGAGACAGGCCTGCTCATTCTCGCCTTTCATACCTTCGTGATCCGCACGCCACGCCACGTGATCCTGGTTGATACCTGCGGCGGGAACGACAAGCAGCGCCCGCAGAAGCCGCGCTATCACCTGAACAGCTGGCCCTACCTCGAAAATCTGGCCGCCGCGGGCGTTCATTTAGAAGAGGTCGATTTCGTGCTGTGCACCCATCTGCATGTCGATCATGTCGGCTGGAACACCCGGCTGGTGGATGGCCGATGGGTGCCGACCTTCCCAAACGCCAAATACCTGTTTGCGAAGGACGAATGGGCGTTCTGGGAAGAGGAATACAAGACTGACCACTACACCGACGATCCCTATTACGAAGACAGCATCCTGCCGGTCATCGAGGCCGGCTCAGCGGTCATGGTGGATGGCGACCACATCATCGATGACTGGGTGCACCTTGCGCCTACGCCGGGCCACACGCCCGGGCATGTCTGCGTCCACATCGATTCCGGATCGTCACATGCCGTGATGAGCGGCGATCTGATGCACCACCCACTGCAATGCGCCGAACCAGACTGGAACAGCTGTTTCTGCGTAGACCCCGCGACCTCCGCCACGACAAGGCGCGAATTCCTGGCCACCCATGCCGAAACCCCCACCCTGGTGATGCCGGCCCATTTCCCGAACTCGGGTGCCGGGCGGATTATTGAGGCCGACGAAGGCTGGCAGTTCAAGTTCAGCGACGAGGAATAACTACCCACCAGAATTTAACGGGAACAAAACATTTCAGTTTGATCTGCCTCAAAGGCGTGCCAGGCCGATTGCACCGTACGTTGGTGAGTTATCGAATTATCACCACAAACGTTGGGTTCCCCCCTCAGAACAGGGGCACGGAGTAATCCTGGAGAAGACCGGGCATTGGCTATCGCTACAACACCCAAAAATCCATCGACTAAATCCACCGGTGCTGCGAACAATAGCACCGAGGCGAAAGGTGCAAAGATCGCAGCGGCGAATGACTTAAGGTCCGCAGCGGCGCAATCGACCAACGGTCACACGCGCGTCGAACTGGCCAAGATGCTTCACGAGCCAGAGGCAATCCGCCGAGCCTTCGAGACCGTCGCTTATCCCTACCACACAAAGATCAAAAAAGCGCCTTCGAGAAACAAAAGGCCGAGCTCCAGGTTGAGTTCCTCAAAGTGCAGAAATGGGTCGAGGAACCCGGCCCAAAGGTCGTCGTCCTGTTGGAGGGAGGCGATGCCGCCGGCAAGGACGGCACGACCAAGCATTTTTGGAACATCTGAACCCGCGATCTGCAGGGGTCGTGGCGCTGCCCAAGCCGTTAGAACGCGGTCGTTTTGAAGTCCGCAAGGCCGATCCGCTGAAGCAATGGAAGCTGTCAACTGTCGATCAGGCCTCGATCAACAAGTGGGATGATTACACCGAAGCCAAGGAAGCCATGTTCTTCAATACCGACACCGCGTGGGAAAGTGCAAACCCCTCAAATGGGTTAGCGGCACCATAACTGCTACCCCCCTATTCTTATTAAGTAAGTTTGGTGCGCCCGACAGGATTCGAACCTGTGACCTACGGATTAGAAGTCCGTTGCTCTATCCAGCTGAGCTACGGGCGCTGTGCGGCATTCCCTATCACACTTACCTTTCACGCGCGAGATGACTTCGCTACCGGTTAACAGGCCCCAGAGCGTCGTTTGCGGCTTAACGTCGGCGCTGGCTCTGTGTATCGTTCACCCGGAAAGATCTTAACGGGGAGCAGACGCATGAGCGGCAAACTAGACGGGAAGAAGGCCATCGTTGTCGGCGGCGGCGGCGGCATTGGCGGGGCTATCGTGCAACGCTTTTACGCGGAAGGCGCAAGTGTCTGCGTGATCGATGCGATCGGCGCGGCGGCGCAAAGAACCGTCGATGCCCTGAGTGACCGAGGCGATGGAGGCGACGCAGATGGCGGCGGCACGGTGTTTCCACTGGCCGCCGATATCGGCGACGAGGCGGCAACGATCAAAGCCGTCGCCGACGCGGTTGAAAAATTGGGCGGGCTGGATATCACCGTACATTCCGCCGCGACGCGCGAACCGACGGCTACCGTCGAGGAAACCGAGCTGGCGCACTGGGACGAGGCGCTCCGCGTCAACCTCACCGGTATTTTCCTGCTCTGCAAACATGCGATCCCGCATCTTCGCGCATCGGGCGGAGGCGTGATCATCAATATCGCCTCACAACTCGGCACGGCTGTCACGTCGGGCCGACCAGCCTATCATGCGACTAAGGCGGCCGTAATCCACCTGACCAAGGCAATCGCCATCGAGAACGCGGCCGATAACATCCGGGCCATCACCGTCTCCCCCGGGGCAATCGAGACCGACCGCCTGCTCCACCGCTATGACGATATACAGATAGTCCGCGATCTGCTGACCCCGGCGCATCCGATCGGCCGCCTCGGACTGCCCGAAGACATCGCCGGTGCTGTGCTATTCGCGGCCAGTGACGATGCTGCCTTCATGACCGGCACCGACATGATCGTCGATGGCGGATACACTGCGGTCTGAACGATGACGCACACACTGATCACCGGCGCGGAATCCGGCCTCGGTCTTGCCCTGACGCGGGTTTTTATCGATGCGGGAAGCACAGTGGCGGCGCTGTGCCGCGAATCCTCTCCGGCGCTCGATGCCCTGGCACCGGATATTCACGAAGGTGTCGATGTGACCAATGCTGCCGCCGTCTATCGTGCTGCAGCCGATATGGGCGATAAAACCATCGATGTGCTGATCAATAACGCGGGCATCATGATCGAAGACCATATCGACCGGATCGATATCGCCGCCGTCCGCGGACAATTCGAGGTCAATGCGCTGGGGCCACTCAGCATGGCACTGGCCTTCCGCAAACGGTTCCGCCGGGGCTCACGGATGGTCAATATTTCAAGCCGGCTTGGATCGATAGAAGATAACAATTCCGGAGAGGATTACGGCTACCGGATGTCCAAGGCCGCGCAGAACATGCTGACGTCGAACCTCAGCATCGATCTTTCAAAAGAAGATGTCATTGTCGCCGCACTTCATCCCGGCATCGTCGCGACCAGCATGACGGGCGGTAAAGGCACCCCGGCCGACGAGGTCGCGCGTGATCTGAAGGCGGTTATCGATACGCTGGATGCGTCACAATCGGGTCAGTTCCTCAACCGGTTCGGCGCGCAAATTCCCTGGTAGCCCGACGACGTTAATTCAGGCGCACAATCAGACGAAGATCAGGCTGATCTCCGGCACGGCGATCAGCAGGATCGTGACCAGCAACATGATGAAGGCAAACGGCGCTGCGCCCAGGAAAATCTGGTTGAGCGTTATCCGGTCATCGTTCAACGTCGATTTCACGACGTAACACGTTATCCCAAGTGGGGGTGTTAACAGACCGATCTCGACGGCGATCACCGTCACAATGCCGAACCAGATCGGATCACCGCCAAACTGGAGCAGCACCGGGAGGGCCAACGGCAGAATGATCAGCATAATCGAGATTGAATCGAGGATCATGCCGAGCAGGATTAGTACGAGCACATACAGGATTATAAAGCCGGCAAAGCCTAGGCCGGTCCCGCCGATAAAATCACCCATCTGCTGCGGCAGGCCGGACAGTGCGAGCATCCGCGAATAGATATTCGCCGCCAGGATCAGGAACAGGATCGAGACCGTGATATGCCCGGTCTCCATCAGAACGCCCCAGACGGCTTTCCAGCTCAGCTTACGGCGCAGAATACCGAGGATCAGCGCTCCGAGTGCACCGGCGGCTCCTGCTTCGGTCGGGGTAAAGATACCGCCGTAAATCCCGCCGATCACCAGCACCACAAGTGCCAGGATCGGAAACAGCTTGAGGAACGCCGATCTGATGGATTCGTCATCCGCGCTAACGGTCGAACTGTTCAGATCGCCGATCATCTCGGGCTTCCACGTCGCCATGCCGAGGATCAGCAAGGCAAACGCAATGGCCAGGATAATGCCCGGCACCACGGCGGCAATAAACAAAATACCGACGGATTGTTCGGCCAAAAACGCATAAACGATCAGCAGCAGACTGGGTGGTATCAGCATGCCGAGCACGGATGAGCCGGCGACCACGCCGACGGCAAACCGCGCGGTATATCCTTGCGCCATCATTTCAGGTGTCGCGACACGGGTGAAGACAGCGGCAGAGGCAATCGACGAGCCGGTGATTGCCGCAAAGACGGCATTCGCGGCCACGGTCGCAATACCCAATCCGCCACGGACGTTACGCAGCGCCCACCGTGCGACCTGGAATGTCTCCTTGCCGACATCAGAGGCCGCCACCAACAGCCCCATAAGCACAAACAACGGCACCACCCCGAAGAAGTAATTCCGCATGTATTCTACGGCAGCGAGCGCCAGCATGCGCTCGGCGACAAGCGTATTGCCCTTCATGAACCAGATACCGACGAAACCGAGCACAATCAGGGCTATCCCGATCGGCATACCCGCGTAAATCAGCACAAGCATGCTCAGGATCGACAAGGCGCCGATCTGGCCATTGCTCAGCTCAATCGTCGTCGCGAGATACACCACCAACATCACGGCGCCGAGCGCTACAAGCCAGCCCCAGCCGCGTCTAACCGGTGTTCCGTCTTCTGACTTCGCGTTGAAGGATTTAGTGACGCCTGCGGCAGAGCGGCAGAACTGAATGAAAAATTCGATGGCTGTTGCTGCCGCACCCAGAATGACGAGCAGCTTGAACGGCCATATAATAAAGGTAAAATCGCCCGGTACGCCGGCGACTTCCTGCTCAACCCAGGCGTCGATGAAGGTCGGCCACACGCCGTGCGTAATCATCGAAAAAACAATAAGCCCAATGAGATTAAAAAGTGTCTTGAAACTTAAGCCCGCAAACGGGCGCTTGGCTTCCAACCAGTCGATCAGCAGTTCCGCACGCGTGAAACGGCCAGTATGAAGCGTGTTGGCAAGCTGCAGGTAAACCGTGCCGACAATCGAGTAGCCGACGATTTCAGGCACGCCCCGGATGGGCGCCGCGAACAGGTTTCTGGCGAGGATGTCCGCACAGATAAGGAACATAAGGCCGAACACCCACAGGGTGCCGGCGCTGTTCATCAAATGGCAAAACCCGGTAAACAAGGAAATGGGGCGTCCGATCCAGGACGCCCCTTTCCGTTTAACCTGCGGGTCGCTTTCGGCGCTCACAGTTTAGTCCTTCAAGTCTGGCTAGTCTTTCAGAGTCGGGTGGTCAGAGACCTTCGTCCCAGGCGCGAACCGGCGTGCCGCCGCGCTTGCGAACGCCATCCATGAAAGCCTTCATGACGGCTTTGGCTGGAAGGCCCTTTGCTTCATTGGCATCGACCCATTCCTTGGCGATGTTGGGAATCATACCTGCCCATTTGCGACGTTCGGCCGCCGGGAACTCGGAAACCGTGGCGCCCTGCTTGGCCATCAGCTTGAGAAACAGCTTGGCCTTTTTATCAATCGTCTGGGCATGAATATCGGAGTACTCATCGCCGAGTTTCTTGAAAATATCCTGCAGGTGCGGCGGCAGGGAATTCCAGGTGTCCTTGTTCATGGTCAGCGCGCCCGAAATCGGCCCGCCCATGTCGACCTTGGTTATGTAGGGCGCAACCTCATGAATTTTGAACGGGAACATGCCTGTGTTGATGACGATACCGCCATCCGCAAGGCCGGTCTTGATGCCATTGTAATAGACCGGCAGACCGCCATTAATTCCGACCGCACCGGTATTCTTTAGCCAGTTAGAGACCGCGCCCGGGGTGTAAAGCTTTTTACCCTTCAGGTCGGCGACCGATTTGACCGGAAATTTTGTGATCAGGTTATAGGTATCGACAACCTGCACACCGAGCATGACTTGGTTGTGCTTGTCCCAGGCCTTGTGCATCGCCGGGATTTTTTTGTGCAGCTCTTGACCGATTTCGATCAGGTGCTTCACGTTACCCGTAGCGAATGGCGCGTAAAATGTGACGTTCATCAACGGCATCTTTACCGGCTCCCACAGGGTGCCGACCCAGCCAACATCGGCGAGACCGGTTTCGACGCCTTCAAGCGTGTTCTTGAAGTTATAGAGTGCACCGGCATAAGCCTCGGTCCACTGGATGCTGTCGCCCTTGCCGAGTGCTTTGAGGCGCGCAACCGACTGCGGAACAACATGGTTCTTGATCGCTGCCACCCAGGGTACGATCGGCGGATGACTGGAACCAGCCGTCAGCTTGTAGATTTTCGCGGATGCACCGGTCGCTCCTAGCGACAATGCGACCGCGCCAGCAGCAGCAGACAGCATAAGTGTTCTCGTAAGTGCTCTCATAACGTTACCTCCAAAAAGTACTGTTTTTTTACGTGCAAACGTTTGCACATTTCGTGTAATTGCCTACATTATTACGGAATATTACATCGATGCCAACCGGTTATCCGGAATAAACGCGCGATCTAACCGCCACCTTACTGCAGGGAGAAAGACACATGGCCAAAACGCTGATCAAGGGCGGAACGATTGTCTCGATGGATCGCAAGGTCGGAGATTTCGCGAAGGGCGATATCCTTGTCGATGGCGACAAGATCGAGAAAATCGGCAAGTCGATCCGCGCGCCCGGCGCGAAGGTGATAGATGCCGCAGGCATGATTGTCATGCCGGGCTTCGTGAACGCCCATCTTCATACCTGGCAGACCGGCATCCGCGGCGTCGCCGGCAACTGGTCGATCCCGGAATACCTGCATGAAATGCATGCACGGATCGCGCCACGCTACACCGCGAACGATACCTATCTCGGCAATCTTGTCGGCGCGCTCAACCAGATCAATGTCGGCGCGACAACGGTCTTCGACTGGTGCCATAATAACGCGACGTCGGGTCACACAGATGCCGCCATCAAGGGTCTGAAGGAATCCGGTATCCGTGCGTTATTCGGTCATGGTTCACCCAAGCCCGACGCCAAGAAAGGCGCCCTTCCCTTCACCCATATCCCGCATCCCCGTTCCGAGCTGGAACGCCTGCGGAAAGGCGCCCTGTCCGACGATGACGGCATGGTCACGCTCGCCATAGCCGCACTCGGCGTGGATTTCTCCACCTGGGAAGTCGTCGAACACGATTTCCAGCTCGCCAAGGAAATGAACCTGATCATCAGCACCCATGTGTGGGGCGCGCCAAACCGCCTCAACCCGGACGGTTATGAAAAGCTGAACAAGCTTGGGCTGCTCGACACGCGTCACAACATGGTTCACGGCAACTACCTGTCGGATGACGAGCTGAAGATCATCATCGATTCAGGGGCATCCGTGACAATCACGCCGGAAGTCGAAACACAAATGGGTCACGGCGCGCCGCTTATCGGGCGCGTTCGTGCCCTCGGCGGAAAACCGTCGCTCGGGATCGATGTCGAAGCCAATATTTCGGGCGACATGTTCACAGTCATGCGCATGGCGTTGCAGCCGCAGCGTATGCTGGATAATCAGGTAGTCGCCCGGGCGACCAAAGCACCGGCGCAGATCTTGTCTATCAAGCCGCGCGAGGCGCTTCAATGGGCAACGATTGATTCCGCCCGTGCGATGGGAATGGAAAAAAAGATCGGCTCGCTCAAACCCGGCAAGCAGGCCGACATCAC
>MEHZ011566112.1_pt1 | contig 36870 bp, 25 predicted proteins | sample 897221 | NCBI WGS metagenome assembly MEHZ01 (sample SAMN05514161, study PRJNA337945) | marine metagenome | isolation source: marine surface water | place: Arctic Ocean | collected 2007-12-13 | reverse complement strand
ATTTAATCCTAGTCGAAAACTTTGCTGTTTGAATGTTCTGTTTATTAGATTAACTATTATTAATTTAATTGTTCCAAGAGAAAACGGGAAACAAAACCCGCCGCTCCTGTAACTACAATCATAGGACTAAAATAAGCCGTTAATTTCGGCGTCTATAGAATTGATAATTTGACCCAAATCTTCTTGATTATCTGGAAACCTATTATTGTCAATATCAATAATTAACAACTTTCCTTTGTCATAAGTAGAAACCCAAGCCTCGTAGCGCTCGTTAAGCCTCTTTAAATAGTCTAAACGAATACTTTCCTCATATTCTCTACCTCTTTGTTGAATTTGATTCACTAGGGTAGGTACGCTAGCTCTTAGGTATATGAGTAGGTCTGGTGGCGACACAAATGAATCCATTAGCGTAAAAAGAGAAAAATAATTCTCAAAGTCCCTAGTCGTCATTAATCCCATAGAGTGAAGATTCGGTGCAAAGATAAATGCATCTTCATAAATGGTTCGGTCTTGAATGACCGTATTCTTGGTTGATTTAATCTCTTGTACTTGGGTAAATCGACTATTTAAATAATAGATCTGGAGGTTAAATGACCAGCGCTGCATATCATGATAGAAGTCATTCAAATAGGGGTTGTGTTCAACATCTTCGAAATGTGTCTCCCATCCATAATGCTTTGAAAGCATGTTTGTTAAGGTTGTTTTTCCTGATCCTATATTTCCTGCAATTGCAATATGCATAACTTCTTTTTTTTCGTTTGCTAAATTAGTATAATTGGTCGTATCCTTGTCGATTATTGAGATTTTAATTCATATCTTGAAATCACACCATCGGTGCTAAAATAAAAAGAATTTCCATGCACACTAAGGCGATCGGAGAGTGGGCAATCTACGACGACAGTGATTTGTTTATTTTCAAGTGAATGAAAATTAATTTTCCCTTTGTCTAATTGAATGACATAATCGTTCCAGAAATTTAAAGCTTTATATTTTTTTTCAAGTTGTCCCTTCAGGCTTAAAAACATATCAAAAACGAAAATTGAAGAATCGTTATTTAGAAGGAATAAAGAGTTGTTATGCTCTTTAAGTGATTTAGCATCAATACTTCTACCGATTAATGCCTGCATGTTAATGACGCTCTGAATAGTCTTCTTTTTGACGAGGTCGATAAGGTATAAAGAACTGTTAAGTTCATCGTAAACGTAAATTAGATTTGGTCTCGCCGAGATTGCGCATATTTTTGCATTTTGTATATCGTAGTCCTCAAGGTCAATACAGTTGCCATTTGAACTAAAAGTGTTGTCTAAAAAGCAGATTTGTTGCTGGTCTGCAGAAAAAAGAATCGTTTTAAATGCATTTATAGGGAGTAACTGGGTAATTTCTCCTGTTGAACGAATACTTTGAGAGAACTCTGGAAGTTGGCCTTTTTTCGCTTTATAGAATTCATTTTCGCTAAAGAATAGTAGGTTGCCAATGACATCGGGTATCCAATTTACGTTTTGTGCTATGGGATAATGCTCATTTTTTTCTGTGAGGCTAAGCTGGCCAAAGATTTGAAAAACAAAAAACCATGCTATAAAAAGTAAGAATAAACGATGCATATCTAAATTTAGAGAATTCTAGTTACATCTCTGTTGATTTCTAGAAGTTCTTCTATAAGTTTTCTATCATTTTGAACGCGAGGTATTTTATGTTGTCCTCCTAGCTTGTTCTTTTTCTTCAGCCATGTTTCAAATAATTGCTTATTTACGTATTCAAATTTGGGAGGAAGCATATTTATGGATTGCTTTCTTTTCCCGAAATAATCTCCATTTAGTGACTGCATATTAGCTTCAATGTCCTTTTCGAATTTTTTGGTATCAAGTCCTTTTGAGTTTTTAATAGCGACCAACCATTGATGCCCACCTGATCCTTTTTTATCTTCAAAATAGGGCGCTACTGTAAAATCAATAATGTCAACTTTATTTTCTCTCGCCGCTTTTGATAGCGCCTCTTCTACGTGTGATATAATGGTTTTTTCTCCGAAGGCATTAATAAAGTGTGTTGTCCTTCCTGTAACTTCAAATCTAAAAGGCTTGGTCGATGTAAATCGAATTGTATCTCCAATAATGTATCTCCATAAACCGGCAGAAGTAGTAATGACTATAGCGTAGTCCTTATTCGCTTCAACATGCTTTAGGTGAATGATTCGGGTAGACTCTAATTCTTTGAATTCATCCATAGGAATGAACTCATAGTAGATTTGAGCGTCAGTAAGAAGCAACATGTCTGATGTATGTTTTTGATCTTGTAAACCAAAATAACCTTCTGATGAATTGTAAGATTGAACATAATTCATTTCGGGTTTAGGAAGCATTTTATCAAAAGTCAATTGATAAGGAGCGATATTCATGCCGCCATGAATATAAAGCTCAAGATTTGGCCATACCTCGTGAATATTTGCTTTGCCAGTGATGTCTAAAACACGCTGGAAAAGCACTAGGGTCCAGCTCGGTAGTCCAGCGACAATACAAATGTTATCATTTATCGTTGCGTGTGCCATCTGATCGAGTTTATCCTCCCAATTGTCCATTAAGGCAATTTTTCTCTTGGGCGTTCGTCTTATTTCAGTCCACCAGGGAAGGTTCTCTACAATGAAAGCGGATAGGTCTCCAATACTATTTTCATTGGTAAGGGTGTTTATTTGTGTGCTACCTCCGATGACCAGATGCTTGGCATTATAGAGCTTTCTATTCGTGTGATTTTCGTAATAAATAGCGAGTAAATCTTTTCCTCCTGCATAGTGATTCTCGTATAATGAATCAACAGTAATAGGCAAAAGCTTTGCCGTTTGAGTGCTCGTTCCTGAAGACTTCGCGAACCAAGATGTTTTTCCAGGCCACAGAACATTTTCTTCTCCTTTAATTTGTCTTTTTATAAAGGGATGAAGCGTATCATAATTACTAAGAGGAACGTGACGTATGAAATCTTCGTAAGATTTAACATCCTCAAATTTATGGGCTAGACCAAAACTTGTATTGAGTGATTTATGAAGTAATTGTTTGAGTACTGATTTTTGACAATCAATTGGATTTTGAGAATAATTCTTTATTCTAGGTAAGCGCTTTTTAATAATATGCGAAAAAACGGTATTAAAAGGCATGGCAATAAATAAAGTTCACGGGTTTAGCCCCACATAAGAATGCTTACGATAACACCAAGTAGAACAATAGTAACAATAGTGCCAATTGCACTCGTTGATTCTTCAAAAAAATTGTCAGACATGTTTTAAATTTTATTTGATGCAAAAATAATTAAAAGGATAGTTCACTCGACATTGAATTTACATTAATCCCTTCCGCCCATAATTCGGAGGAGTGAAAGGAACAAGTTGATAAATAAGATGTAAAGCTGCAAGCCACCAATTAAGGCTAGTTTGTTTTTTTGTTCACCATCCATTTGTGTGTTTTGAGCAAGATTTTTGAGGGCCTGCATGTGGTATGCTGTCAGACCGGTAAATACAAATACGCCCAAACAAGCGATGATAAAGCCCATCCCGTCACTGCCAATAAACAGATTCATGATGGAGGCAATGAACATTCCGATAAAGACCATATATAACAAGCTGCCAAACTTCGACAAGTCAGCTTTAGTAGTGTACCCAAGGATCGCCATGCCCGCAAAAGCACCGGCTGAGACAAAGAAAGTATTCGCAATTGCTTGAATATCATAAATCAGAAAAATACTTGATAGCATTAAACCCATTAAGCCAGAATAGAGGATAAAAAGTAAGGTTAAAGAAAAGGTTGAAAGTTTATGATAACCCCATTGAATTACAAAGCTCAAGGCAATAGGTGAAAACATGATGACCCAAAATAGAGGAGAAAAGCTCCCTGATACAGTCACAAAATATTCTTGAAATAACATCGGGTCGTTCCCCACCCGAAAGGCAATAATACCTGAGATGCCTAAGGCAGCAAACATATATGTGTATACGGATCTAAAGAACGACCTGGTGGCTTCTGCTGAATGCTCAGTCTGGCTATTATCTATAATCGTATTCATAATTTGTTATTTAATCAAATTTATAAATTCTTTTCTAGTCGTATCATTTTTAAGAAAAAGACCGGTAAATGCACTTGTGGTAGTTGCCGAACTTTGTTTTTGGACCCCTCTCATCTGCATACACATGTGAGAGCATTCCAGAACAACAGCTACACCCTTAGGGTTTAGCGTTCTTTGAAGACAATCTCTAATTTCAATAGTTAACCTTTCTTGTACTTGAAGTCGTCTAGCATAGCAATCGAGGACTCTTGGGATTTTACTTAATCCAACGATTTTCCCATCAGGAATATAAGCGATGTGTGCTTTTCCAAAAAAAGGAAGCAAATGATGTTCACACAAAGAATAGACCTCAATGTCCTTTACAAGTACCATTTCTGAATATTCCTCGTGAAAAATGGCTTGTTTAACAATCGAATCAGGGTCTATGGCGTATCCATTCGTTAAAAACTTCATGGCCTTCGACATGCGTTCAGGTGTCCTGATTAGACCTTCGCGATCCGGGTTCTCTCCCAATTCTAAAAGAATTTCGCGGTAATTTTTTTCTAGTATTTTTGAATCCAAAATAGTTATTTATAAGATAAACGTTATGAACCTAAAATGGTTCTTTCCCCCCGAAATATTCTACGTAATTATTTTCGGTTTCAATCAGTTTTATTTTAACAAGTTCGCCACCTTTATTCTCAATTAGAGATTCCATTTCTTCCCAGATCCCTATGGCTAGGTTTTCTGTCGAGGACATCATTCCCGACATAAAAGGCACGTCTAAGTTGATGTTTTTGTGGTCTATTTTTTCAATGACGTTTTCCTTAATAATACTTCCTAGATCTTTTAAGTTGATTACAAACCCGGTATCTGGGTTCGGCAAACCTTTAACAGTCACAAATAATTCAAAATTATGACCGTGCCAATTTTTATTACTGCATTTCCCGAAAATCTCATCGTTTTTGGAATCTGACCAATCTTCTCTTCTTAGTCGATGCGCAGCATTAAAGGTTTCTCTTCTTGTAATAAAAATAGTTTTCATTTTCAAAGTATTTCTAAAGTAGATTCTGTTGGCGATTTATACAAGCCATCTCTGTCAAGTTCCTTTAATTCAACTTGACGAAAGGTGTTTGTCCAATCCGCTATGTACGGTGTTTTAATTTTAATGTAATTCTCTGTAAATCCATGGAGGTATCCCTGATGGTCTTCTTCTTCAAATAGAACCTTTCTCATGGAACCTTTATTTTTCTCATAAAAAAAACGTTTTTTCCGATCAGACAACAAATGTAGAATTTTACTCCGTTCTTTTCGTATTGGAATAGGAACGACTTCATTCATTTTATTGGCACCCGTATTTGCTCTCTCTGAATAAGTAAAGACATGAAGATAGGAAACTTCTAAATTTTTGAGGAATTCAACAGTTTCTTGAAATATGGCGTCTGTTTCACCTGGGAACCCGACGATGACGTCGACGCCAATACAAGTGCTGGGGTTCAACTTTTTTATATAGGCGATACGGTCTCTATAGAGCGCTGTATCGTACTTTCTTCTCATCGTTTTCAAAAGGGTGTCATTCCCAGACTGCAAGGGGATATGAAAATGAGGCACAAACTTTTTAGATTCCAACAGACAAAAACGTATGATCTCATTACTCAAAAGATTGGGTTCTATCGAAGAGATTCTAAAACGATCGATTCCTTCCACTTTTTCAAGTCCTTTAATGAGCTGAAAGAAATTTTCTTTTCCACCTTGCCCAAAGTCACCAATATTCACGCCAGTCAAAACGACTTCCTTCACATCTGTTAAAGCTATTTTTTTGGCTTCTTGAATTGTCTTTTCTATACTGGCGTTTCGGCTTTTTCCTCTAGCTAAAGGAATCGTGCAAAAGGTGCAGAAATAATCACAGCCATCTTGAATTTTTAAAAAAGACCTAGTGCGGTCTCCCATTGAGTAGGCGGGGACAAATTCTTTTGTGTTTTTGATATTGTCATAATCAACAATAACATTGGTGTTTTCGACACTAAGTTGATCTAAATGGTTGAGGACATTAAATTTTTCATTTGCCCCTAAAACCATGTCGACTCCTGGTATCTCACTGATTTCAATTGGTTTTAGTTGTGCGAAACAACCTACAATGATAACGAATGAGTCTGGATTGATTCGCTTAGCCTTTCGAACCAACTGTCTACATTTTTTATCTGCATTTTCTGTGACAGAACAGGTATTGATTACATAAATATCTGGCTGCTCCTCAAAGGTGACTTTGGCAATGCCCGCATCTTCGAACAGTCGAGATAAGGTTGAAGTTTCTGAGAAATTCAACTTACACCCAAGGGTGTAAAAGGCAACTTTTTTAAATTGATTCATTAGAATGTGTTTGCAAATTTAAGCGTTCAACTCGTCAAAGCAAATAAGTTGATCATCTTATTGGTGTTTTCTAGAGTAATTACCCTATAATATCCCTAAATTTGCAAAAAATTAAATGCCATGAAATTTGACATTGCGGTGATTGGAGGAGGTATTGTTGGTGCAGCAACTTTTTATAAGTTGCAGAAAAGAAACCCAAATCTTGTCATTGCCTTATTTGAAAAGGAGGAAGCATTGGCAGCTCATCAAACGGGGCATAATTCAGGTGTTATCCATTCTGGCTTGTATTATAAGCCAGGGTCTTTAAAAGCAAAAAATTGTATTGAGGGACGTCATGAGCTTGTTTCATTTGCCAAAGAGTACGGTATTGATCATGATGTTTGTGGCAAAGTAGTTGTGGCAACGGAAGAAAAAGAACTTCCTCATATGGATCGCATACTATCGATTGGTGCCGAAAACAAGATTGAAGGTATTGAAAAAATAACAGCAGATCAGGTGAGGGATATAGAACCTCATGTTAAGTCTATTGGTGGTATTTGGGTGCCTTGCACGGGTATTATAGATTTTGTTGGAGCGGCTAAGAAAATGGTAGATCTTGCATTGTCTATTAATAAAGAAAGTAAGGTTTATACCGGTTGCGAAGTTAAAGGAGTTGAGAAAAACGAAAATTTCTCTGTGCTAAATACGAGCAAAGGGAATTATGAGGCAAATTACTTGGTGTTCTGTGGTGGCTTACAAGCCGATCGATTGGCAAAAAAAGATGGGGTAGACTTAAAGGAAAAAGTAGTAGGTTTTAGAGGAGATTATTACGAATTAACCCCTCAGGCACATCACAAGGTCAAAAATTTAATTTACCCGGTACCAAATCCAGATTTCCCGTTTTTAGGCGTTCACTTCACCCGAATGACAAATGGGGAGATTGAATGTGGTCCTAATGCTGTTTTTACTTTCAAAAGAGAGGGGTATCAAAAAACTGACTTTTCATTAACGGATACGATAGATGCACTGTCTTATAAGGGCACATGGAAATTATTTTTCAACAATATGTCTTTTGGTATTAATGAGTACCGTCGCGCTTTTTCAAAACGACTATTTTTAAAAACGCTTCAACGAATGATACCATCGCTTGAGCCAGGTGATATAAGACCGGGAAGAGCAGGGGTGAGAGCCCTTCTTTTGTCGCAGGATGGGGATACTAGGGACGATTTTAGAATTGAGTACCATGGGAACTCTATACATGTTTTGAATGCGCCTTCTCCAGCAGCTACAGCTTCATTGGCTATTGGTGATTATGTGTCATTAGAAGCAGAAAAACAATTTTCATTAAAATAATCATGATATAAACATGTTCAATGTTGATAATATTATACGCATAAGATATGGGAGCGTTTAAAATAAATATAACTTTAATAAAAACGGCCTATGTTTGATGACGACGATGACGCAAGCGGTGATAATTATTTAAAAGAAGACTTAGAAAGATTTGAGTCCTACTTAAAAAAGAATGAAACCGTTTTTATTGATAGCGATCGCTTGGAAGCGATAATTGATCATTATTTGGTGAATGGTAATTACTCGAAGGCCAAGTCAGCCGCAGACATGGCGATGTCTCATTTTTCTTATAATGGGTTGTTTTCATTAAGGAAAGCCCAAGCGCTAGGTGGGCTTGGTAAATTAAATGAAGCCCTTGATATTTTAAACGGTATTCAGACTTTTGGTATTCCTTCTTTTGAGTTTTACTTAACCAAGGCTTCAATATTTAGCCAACTAAAGGATTCAAAAAATGCTATAAAAAATTACACGCTTGCCATAGATGAAGCTGAGGAAGAAGACATTGATGATATTTATTTAGATATCGCTTTAGAGTATCAAAATCTAGGTAAGTTTACTGAGGCAATAGGTGTTTTGAAAACGGCGATTTCGGTGAACCCTCAAAACGAAGGTGCTTTGTATGAGATTGCATTTTGTTATGATCAGCTTGGTGATTATCAGCAAGCAATCTCTTGTTATTCTCAGTTTATCGATGAAAATCCATTCTCTTTTACGGCTTGGTATAACTTAGGAAACGCTCATAGTAAGCTTGAGGATTATTCAAAGGCCATTTGGTCATATGATTACTCTCTACTGATTAATAAAGACTTTGGTCCCGCTCATTTTAACATTGCCAATGCCTATTTATCTCAAGAGAAGTACAATAAGGCGATTGAGCACTTTAATGAGTGCATGCGTATAGATGGGGATGATGCATCTGCTTATTGTTATATTGGCGAGTGTTACGAGCAATTAAATGAACTTGAACTTTCAAAGCATAATTATAAAAGAAGTATTGAGCTTGCGCCAATGCTTTCTGAAGCATGGCTGGGACTAGGGATCATTGAGGACCTAGAAGGCCGTACACGAGAAGGCATTATTTTAATTGAAAAGGCCTTAGAGTTTGAGCCAGATAATTCTGGAATCATGCATGTTCTCGCAGGTGCTTATGAGAAAATAGCTGAACACGAATTGGCAAAAGAATTTTACAAACAATCACTGGAGCTCAATCCACATGACGAGGAGTGCTTGTCGGATTATATAGAGCTATTAACTGAAGAATCTCCAACCCATGCTTTTGAAGTTTTACAAAACTTCATAGCAGAGCATAAAGAGAATAGCATTGCTGCCGTTCTTAAAGTTAATCTGTATTGGTTGAGAGGCCAAAGAGAAGAAGCCTTACACTTGTTTTCTAAATGTTTACAGGAGAATGATAAGAAGGCTAAATCTATCTTTGATATTAACCCTAATTTATTAGATGATCAGGATTTTATAAATCTATCACAAGACTAAATCACATGAATTTTAATTTATCTTACATTCCGAAAAGATCGGAAAAACCTCGGCAACAAGGTGTTACAATGATGATGGACAAAGGTCTCAGTTTACGACAAACAGAGGACTTTATCGAATCATCTGGAGGCCTTACTGACATTGTGAAATTTGGTTTTGGTACAGCATTCGTCACACAAAATCTTGAAGAAAAAATCAAGTTGTATAAATCAGCTGGAATCCGTTGTTATTTTGGCGGTACTTTATTTGAAGCTTTTTATGCCCGTGGTCAATTTACGGAATACATGAAGTTGTGTTCGAAATATAATTTAGACTTGGCTGAAATTTCTGACGGTTCTATTATTATACCTCACGACGACAAGTGCGAGTTGATTCGCCAGATGTCGAAGGATTTCACAGTAATGTCAGAGGTAGGGTCGAAGGATTCAGGCATCCTTATTTCTCCTGCTAAATGGATTCGTATGATGCAATCAGAACTCGAAGCTGGAAGTTGGAAGGTCATCGCGGAAGGTAGAGAGTCAGGTAATGTAGGTGTTTTTAGACCTAATGGAACCGCTCATACGCTATTGATTAACAGAATAATCGCTAAGATAAATCCATCAGACATACTTTGGGAGGCTCCTATTAAAAACCAACAGGTTTGGTTCATTAAACTATTTGGTGCTGAAGTTAATCTTGGAAACATAGCGGCGCATGACATGATTCCGCTAGAATGTTTAAGGCTCGGTCTTCGCGGGGACACCTTTTTTGAATTTCTTCCCAAGGATTATGAGGAGCGATTAAAACAGGTCAATGATGAGAATGATATAGATGACCCCGAAATCTAATTCGATAAAAAACAATCTTTTTAAAGAGGAATCGACTTTCATCGGTCATTCTTCACCTGTTTATTCGATTTGTTCCGATGGAGATTATATTTATTCGGCATCAGGGGATAAATATGTAACCCGTTGGCTTATTTCCGACGGAAGTCAAGATCGTTTTGCTATTCAACTTGATTATGTACCCTATAGTATTTTAACAGTAAAAGGAACGTCTAATCTTGTTGTGGGTTTGAATAATGGTAACGTTCACGTGATAGACACAAAGTTAAAAAAGGAATTGAGGTGTTTTCACCAGCATAAGGCTGCGGTTTTCTCTATGGAATTTAATGAAAATCAAGGTCACTTTTATATGGGCGATACAGAAGGGTATTTGTCCGTTTGGGATGCAGCCTCATGGGAACTACTTTTGATTTTGGATTTAAACTGTGGTAAAATCAAAGCAATTCATTTCTCTCCAGAAGAGGGTTTGTTATTTGTAGCTAAACAAAATGGTGAAATAGGCATCTTTGAAACGGAGTTTTATAATGAAGTGATTTCTTTTAAAGCCCATGATGATGGAGTCTCTTCCTTGGATTTTAACCCGACGCATAAACAGATAATTTCAGGAGGTAAGGATGCTTATATTAGAATATGGGATTTACAGGGCAATCTTAAAAAGGCAATTCCTGCTCATCGTTATGTAGTTTATGGGCTCGCCAGGTTTAATGACCAAATCACTTTATCAGCTAGTCGCGACGGATCGATCAAAGTTTGGAATGGAAATTATGAGGAAGTTGTTCAAAAAATAGACAAAACCAATTTTGGCCACCAACATTCTGTCAATAAATTAATAGTGTTAGATTCGACTACTTTTATTTCTTGTAGTGATGATCGTTGTATAAAGGTCTTTAAGTATCAAGGATTGATATAATCTAACCTGAGTTTACCTGAAAGTTTATACAGTTCAAGATAGGTACTGATTTTTGTGTAAATAAATTCAAAATGCTGAAGCGTTTGGTTTTGATAGCTGTTCTTGAAATTAACGAGATCGACAGAGTTTAAGGTACCTAGATTAAACCTTGTTTCTGCGAGTTCCCAAGCTTTTTTTGCATAGTTTAAATTACGTGAAGAGATATCCACGATTTGGGCACTCCCTTTATAAGAATTGATTAACGAGCTCAATGTGGTTTCAATCGACTTTCTTATACGATCATAGGTCATTTGACTAATTGATTCCTGAATTTTAGAGGTCTCAACGGCACGTTTGTTCTTCCAATTGTTAAATAAATTATATCTCAGGTTAAGACCGGCATTATATAAAAGTACTTCTGTATTAATTTGAAGACTCGGATCATTTAAATCTCTGAACCAACTTTTGGAAGGCGTAAAGCCACCTTGAAGACTCAACGTCGGATATAAAAAGGATTTCTGAAATGCGGTATTTGTGCGCTGTAATTCTAATGCGATGTACTGGTTTTTCAGTTCTTGGTTAGAATTAGGTAGCTCAGCCAGGGCTTCTTGGTAATTTATCAAAGGGAAATTTATGGATAGAGAATCGCTTAAATAAGGTAGACTCTCTATCGTAAGAGTAGCGTTCATCAGGAGGTACAGATTTCTCAAGCTGTTTTCATAGGATGTTTTTTGTACGAGTGCATTTATGCTATCAGAATAGTATAGGTTTTTAAATTGTAATTCTTCTAATGAAGATCCCGTTCCAATATCTTGTTTCCGGTCATAATATTTGAAACGATCTAAAGCGTTTTTTTTCAAAACCTCTAGAACTAATAAGCGATCCCTTTGAACGACTGCAGAATAATATGATTTTAACACATCTAAAATTGTTGATTCAATAACCAGTAGGGCATTGCCATTGCTTTGTTGTTCTAATTGATCTAACCTATTTTTTGAAATCCTGACTGCCATACCGCTAAACAAATTCATGTTTAAGGACAAATTCGGTGATAAACTCGTCGATAAGATGACTCCAGGAGTAAACGTAAAAGGGTTATTTGAATTGTCTTGTATATTGGTATTGACGCCTACATTTAATGCGATGGTTGGATATAGACCAGCCTCGCTCCAGGTATTGTTTTTTACGTTTATAGCTGATTGCGCTTTGCTAATTTGAACAGCATAATTTTTCTCAAGTGCAATAAAGACTGCGTTTTTTGCAGATAATGTATCTAGTTTATTGTCCTGTGTAAAGCCATAAGAAGTGCAAAGTGTGAGAAATAAAATAAGACTAAGCTTCATGTTCCGTGTTTTTTTTCAATTTAAAGACAGGTTCTGCTTCGAGATCTGTTATTCTTTTTCCAGTTAAAATAAGTCTCCCTAATCTTACACGATCATTCCAAAGTAAAATAGCAGAAGGATAGAAAAATAAAATAAAGATGGTTCCAAATAACACTCCAAATGCAATAGAAGTAGCCATCGGTATTAGGAATTGTGCCTGCATACTTTTCTCAGAAATCATAGGTAACAAACCAGCTACCGTTGTAAGCGATGTAAGTAAAATCGGCCTGAAACGAGATGAAGCCGCCGCTATAGCCGCATCTCTCGTACTTTTACCTGAAATTAATAGGCCGTTGTATCGGTCTAAAAATACAATTGCGTCATTTACAAGAACGCCAATTAAAGCAATCATACCGAAGACGGAGAGTATTGAAACGGGTATGCCTACAAGTCCATGTCCTAAAATAGAACCTGCTATTCCCGAAGGTATTACCAGCATAATTAAGAAGGCCTGAGATAAACTGTTGAAATGTAACATCAAGATGACAAACATGAGGAAAATCAATACTATGGTAACATATTGCATTGAATTACCTGTTTTCTGACTTCTTTCAAATTGTCCGAGTTTTAAGGCTTCCACGTCGGGAAACAAGGAGGTGCTTTTGGGGATTATCGAATCAAATATCACCGTGTTTATAGTCGCGACTTCTTCGGGGTCAATCGTTTCGGCATCTATTTTTACAATACGCTGACCATTTCTTCTTTTTAAACTTTCAGGTGCTCGCCCCATCGTATATTCACATATTTCCCTTAATGGAATGCGCATCCCCTGTGCATTTTTTATTTTCATTTCGAATAGGTCGTATGTGCTGTTTCTGTCTTCTATTGGGTAACGTACCCATATTTTAATTTCATCCGTTCCGATAATGACGCGTTGGGCTTCTTGGCCAAAGAAACCTTGTCTTATTTGGGTTAATACCGCTCCTTTTGATATGCCAAATTGCTCCGCTTGAGGTTTCATCTTGAGCTGTATTTCATTTCTTCCGGGTGGTAAATTGTCTTTAACATTGATAACACCGTTCATGGCATTAAGCTCTTTTTTGACTAAATCTCTTGCCGACATGAGGTTTTTATCATTGCTTGAAGAAAGTCCAATCTCAATTTCTTTTCCAAAGCGATTGAAACCTCCTACATAGAGGTCTTCAGCAATTTTACCTTGGTTAAGATTGTTGATTCTTTTATTGATACGGTTCATAAGCGTGTCAAGTGGGGTTTTAGAGTCTTCGGCATTTACAAATACGCTAATACCTCCAGTGTGATTTCCGGCTTGACCAATATTTTGTGTAAAGCCGATTGTACTCGTATAATAGGTCATGATTTCGTCACCACTCTCTTTTTTTATTCGGTCGTTTTCCTCTATTAATATAAGAGTAGCTTCTTCAATGAATTTTTCCGTTTCTTTTTCATTCGTTCCCGGAGTGTAAGCGACTTCAATCGTAAAGAAATCGGGTTGTATATTTGGAAAAAAGGTAGCGGATAGCGTTCCGTTAATGAGCATAGAAATAACAAAGACAGTAAAAAATAGTGGGATGAAAAAGGTGAATCGGTACCACTTTCTTTTTTTACCCACTAAAAGACCAACTGAGCCAGTAAAGACATCATCTCTTATCCATTTGATGAAGGCATCTGCTAATGCTCTTACCTTTGATTCAATGGGTGATTTTGAAAATCCTGCCAACCCTATGTAAATCCCAAACAAAAACAAGGCGACGGGGAATAACACATCCCAACTTGGGTCTGAAGGATATAGATAGTAACCTGAAATAAATGAGCCTATTCCAATAATGATTAATATCAATCCAAGCATAGTAGAGAATCGTTGTTCTTTGTTGTCTTCTAAAACGGTCTTTTTTGAGAGGTGAGAGGGGAGTGTGATTATTCCCTCGAGTATTGAGAAAATCAGACAAGCAATCGTAACAAATGCCATTTCTCGCATCATTTCTAAGCCCTCGACAAAGAAGAGAACAGAAAACGCGACGATTGTGGTAAAAACGGATGTGCAAACGGAAGGCAAGACTTCCATGGTGCCATCAATAGCTGCTTGTTTGGCCGTTTTTCCCTTCTCGAAATGGGCATAAATGTTTTCAGCGATTACAATACCATCATCTACCAAAATCCCAACAACGAGAATCATACCAAATAAAGAAATCATATTGAGGGTGATTCCGTAGAATGTTCCTAAAATGAACATCCCTAAAAATGAGAATGGAATTCCGAATGCCACCCAACTTGAGAGTTTGATATTTAAAAACAGCCCTAAAAACAAGAGTACAAGTATCAATCCTGTAAGTCCATTTCTAGTTAATAAGTCAATTCTTCCCTCAAGGAGCTCATTGAATTCAAAATAAATATCGAATTGGAAATCAGGATTTGTTTCGTTAAACTTTTTTTGATAGTCATGTAAGGTGTTGGATATTTTCTCAATGTCTTGGTCTTTTGTTTTTTCGATTTGAAAGGAAACTGCAGGTAGTCCATTAAAAGAAGATTTCTGAGAACTTTCGGAGTAGCCTAGATTGACATCTGCAACATCACCAATCGTAACTCTTTCACCGCCTTGTGTAGTTCTTAAGGTGATTTCTGCTATTTCCTGGGCGGTTAAAACACGGTTGTTTGAGCGAATGCTCATGTCTTGCGAATTACCTCGAATTAAACCGGTTGTGATATTTAGGTTTTGACTACTAATAGCAACTGAAACTTCTTGAAACGATGTATTATAGCGAACCATATCATCTTCACGAATATTAATAGCGAATTCTTTAGTAGGGAACCCCATTTTTACTATTTCAGTGATGTTTTTGGTGTTGAGCAAATCCTGTTCAACTTTTGTAGCAAGGTCCACAAGAGCTATATCTGTAATAGATTCGTTTTTTGCTGAGATACCAATGAAAGAAACCACACTGCCCATACCTCCCGAGGTTAACTTATTCAATATGGGTTTTTCAGCGCCAGCGGGGAATGAATTAATAGAATTAATAGAATTTTCCACCTCACTTAATAGCTCATCCATGTTTGCATCTTGATACGCTTTTATTCTAACCGATGCACTGTTTTCGGAGGAGGTTGAATTGATCTCTTCAATCGCAGAAAGCCCCTTGATGGCTTGTTCTATTTTAATAGTGACACCTTCTTCCATTTCTGTTGGAGAGGCTCCAGGATAAAATACAGAAACGATGATTGTTTGTGGGTCGAGTTCAGGAAAAAAAGATTTTTTGGTGTTGAATAACGCAAATAGCCCAAAGATGACAACAATGGCAATAAATGCATTACCCCAAACGGGTCTATTGACAAAAAAAGTAATTAGTTTCCTCATTTTTCTTGGGTGATTCCGATGTACTTTTTAATATCTTTTGATGGCAGTCGGTATTGAACAATAAGGGTATCCTCATTGGATAAGCCTTCAACAAAAAGAGAATCTTGTTTTTGACTTAAAATGCGAATATCTTTTGGTATTAATTGAAAGTTCTCTAAGACATACACCTTATTCTGTTTAACAGCCGAAGAGGGGATGACCGCAACAGATTCTGAGATAAGATTATTTATACTTGCAGTTACATATTGACCCGCCAAAAGAGTTTCTTTACTTATTGGCTTTATGGAATAGTATGCATCGATAGATTGCGTGTTCATGTTCAATTCACTCGCTAAACGGAGTAGCTTACCATCACCTATTTTATTTCCTTTTGCGTTAAAAAAGGTAACGGCACCTTTTGCTTTGAATTTGTCCAAGGCATCAATGGGTATGGGTAATTTAACTTCCATGTTTTCGATGTTTGATATTCTTGATATTCTGCCACCAGGATTCACAATAGAGCCGGGCTCCGTATAAACAGCGGTCACTGAACCATCGAAGGGCGCCAAATAAATGTATTTAGAAATTTTTTCTTCCAAACTCTTAATATTCCAATATTCTCCATAAATACCTTTAGAGGTGATGAACATCTTTTCTTTTTCAGTATCAAAGGAAGGAAGGTTTGGTAAAAAAGAAGAAGGCTTTATCGCATTAAGGAATTCATTCCATTTTTGATAGGTATCAGCATAATCAATAGAAATATCGGGAAGTATAGAAATCACAAGATTTGAGAGTTGTGCTTTTCTCGCGTTTAGTGAATAGAACATCTCTTCTGATCCAACTTTATACAATAGTTGATTTCTTTTGAAGCGGCTACCTGGCTTTAAAACAGTCTCTCCTTGTTGAAGCCTGCCTTGTATTTCAAAAGCAACATCAATCTCTGTAAACGCAGTGATTTGTCCATAAGAACTTATCGTTAGTGCTCTTTTTTCATTTTTGACGGGTGCGACTGAGATGTATTTACTGGTTTCAACTCCTTTTTTCTCCTTAATTTCTTCTTTTTTATTTGATAAAACAATGAAATATAGAATACCTGTAATCCCAATCGTAAGGAAGAATAGGATAATTTGATTTTTTTTCATGTATCGGTTACTTAGTTTTATAGGCTGGGGAGGTAAAAATAGTCATTGCTTAATAAACGTGCAATGATAATAGTTTAAAAGAGTTTTGCCTATGTTAATTATTGTTATAGCCACGTAAATCATTTATATTTGAAAAACAAACTCGAGAATGAACTATCTCAAATTAATTTTATTTCTGTGCTCGCCTTCTTGTTTATGGGGGCAATTTCAGTTTTTATATTCGGATTCAATTTCGGTCACAAGTAATAATCTGGAATTGGAAATGCCTTGGGCAGGCGGTTTGAATTATCCTCAGTTTTCATCTATTGATTATGATTTTGATGGTGATTTGGATTTATTGGTTTTTGACAGGAGTAATAATCAATTAAAGGTCTTTACTCAAAATCAGCTTCTTGGAGGTATTCCGCATTACAACTACGATCCCCAAGCGGCAGCTCTTTTTCCAGAAGATTTGAGATATCGTTTATTTGCGATCGATTACGACGGCGACGGAAGAAAAGATTTGTTTGCGTATGGGATTGGTGGTTTAAAGGTTTATCGAAATACTGGCGATAATTCTAATGGACTGTCTTGGATCGTGGCTAAAGAGTTATTGTACTCTGACAATTGGGGCACGCCATTAAGTTTGTATGTAAGTTCTAGTGATATCCCAGGAATTGTAGATGTAGATGGTGATGGAGATATAGATGTATTGACCTTTCATATTGGTGGGGAATACCTGCGGTACCACCAAAATCAAAGTATGGATTTGTATGGCCACGCTGATTCATTGATTTTTGAATTAAAGAATGAGTGTTGGGGTACTTTTCGTGAAGACGTTAGCACAAATTCTGTTTTTTTAAACGACGATACAACACCTTGTTCTGTTGGAAATGTTCCTAACCCTGAATCTCCAACTATTGACACGAAGAAGGAAGCGGGACTGAAAGCCCATTCAGGTTCCACTATACTAGCGCTAGATATAGATGGTTCAGGAGTGATGGATATCGTTTTAGGTGATGTTGCATTCTCAAATCTAAATCTACTGATTAATGGAGGGGACTCTGTAAACCAAAACTCTGCGATGGTCTCAACAGACCCTTTTTTCCCCTCAAATAGCATTCCTGCCAATATGCAATTATTCCCTGCATCTTACAACCTCGATGTTGATTTTGATGGGGTCAAAGATTTGATCGTTGCTCCAAATGCTAAGAATATTTCTGAAAATGAGAAGAGCGTTCATTTTTACAAAAACACAGGAAGCAATGAGGTTTCTAATTTCGTTTTTCAGACAAAAGATTTTCTACAGGGAGACATGATTGACCATGGTACTGGATCCATTCCTGTTTTATCAGATGTTGATGGAGATGGCCTCATCGACTTGATGGTCTCCAATTTCTTTGCATACAAGGCAGTACTTAATAAAGAAAGCCGTATTGCTTACTACAAAAACATGGGTACGGCTACGCAACCTCGTTTTACTTTGGTTGATTCAGATTTTCAAAACCTATCGCAGTTAAATTTGGGATTAAGATTTGTACCTACGTTTGGAGACCTTAATGGTGATAATAAAAAAGATATGTTTTTAGGCTTCGAAGATGGTACATTGGCATACTTTGAAAACATTTCAATCGGTTCAACTCCCGCTTTTGCTGCACCTATATTAAACTATAAGGATAACAACAATACAGTAATTCAAAATGGACTCTATGCAGCTCCTCAGTTATTTGATTTGAATAAAGATGGTCTACTGGATTTAATCATTGGTATTAAAACCGGTGAACTTGTTTATTATCAGAATATAGGATCAGCACTCAATCCTTCTTTTCAATTGGTTACATCGCTGTTGGGTGGAATTGATGTATCAGAGTCAACGCCCAATGGCTATGCAGTACCCTGCTTTTTTGGTTTAAACGACACGACATTTGCCATCGTGGGTTCTATTGATGGTCGATTGAGGTTTGTTCAAGGAATTGATGGGCATATTGCAGATGGTGAATCTTTTGAAAATGTAGATGAAGAGTTCCTTGGTATTAACGTTGGCGGTTACAGTGCATCGGCTATAGGGGATCTTGATTCAGACAACCATTTGGATTTATTTATTGGTGGGGATTTAGGGGGGCTTTTTTATTTAGAAGATAATGCCAGCGGGAACCTTGGTATTGATGAAAATGTAAGGGACGCCGAGTTTAAGGTTTGGCCAAATCCTGTTACGCATATTCTGAAAATTGAAATCAGTGAAGTCTCCTTAGGGAAAACGGCATTTCTCTATGATCTTACAGGCAAATGTCAGGATACATTTAGCTTAAAAGCTAAGGTCAATAATGTGAACATGAATGGCTTGAATCCTGGTGTCTATTATTTAAGGTTTAATGATTCTCAGGAAGCTATAAAATTGATTAAGCTATAACTATCGGATATTGAAGTTTAATACTTCCTTCCCCATTAAAGAGGCTTTAAGATGATCACCAATCTGCACTTCCCCAACACCAGAAGGAGTTCCCGTGAAAATTAAATCGCCTTTTTTCAGCGTAAGATATTTTGAAACATAAGAAATAATCTGATCAAAAGAAAAAAGCATATCCTTACTGCTGCCTTCTTGGACTATTTCACCATTTAGTTTTAAATCGAAATCAATGTTTTCTTGAATTCCCTTTATTGGAAACCACTTTTTGGAAAGAGGAGCGCTTTGGTCGAAGCTTTTAGCGATTTCCCAAGGAAGCCCTTTTTCTTTACAATTTTTTTGAAGATCGCGAGCTGTAAAATCAATACCTAATGTAAATGAAGAATAATAAGTGTTCGCAAATTTTTCCTGTATGTTTTTACCCACTTTGTCAATCTTTAAAACAATTTCACATTCGTAATGTAGGTCATTGGTGAATTTCGGATAGAAGAAATCTCTCGTTCGTAATAATGATGTCTCAGGCTTCATGAAGAAAATCGGAGAGGAGGGAAGTGGTGAATTCATTTCCTTCGCATGTTCCGCATAATTCCGTCCAATACAAATTATTTTCATGAATTAAATCTCTTTTGTAAGTCATCCAGTTTTTTACCCATATTTTTTTCTGAATTGGCTCTTCTTTTTTCTTTTAAGTCATTCATTGCCTTACGGAGCACGGACTTAGTATAAAGAGGGAAGTCAGCTTCAAGCATCCAACCGTAATAACCAGGTTCGTTTATGGAAATCTCTTCTATTGTTTTTCCTTTGTGCTTCCCGAAATTATAAATTACTTGATTTTTGCTATTTAAAGCGATACGCCCCGCCATGTCGATAACCTTATTGGCTCCTGCTCGAGAGAAATCAGCTAAAGCAGTCACATCGCAACCAATATCATATTTATCGAGTTGCTTCTCTAAGACTTCCCATGTAGCTTTGGTATCATGCATTGCATCGTGAGCATTTTTGAGTTCTTTTTCGCAGTAAAATTTATAGGCAGCAACTAATGTTCTTTGCTCCATCTTATGAAAGATATTTTGAACATCAATGAAGCTTCTATGTGTAAGATCAAATTCTAACCCGACGCGTAAAAACTCTTCAGCAAGCACAGGTATGTCAAATTTATTTGAATTGAAACCTGCCAAATCCGAATCGCCTATAAAGTCCTTAACCTCTTGGGCTACTTCTTTGAAGGTTGGTGCCTGTAGTGCGGTTTCATTCGTGATTCCATGTATGTCTATCACCTCCTGTGGGATATTCATTTCAGGATTCACTATTAGATTAAGTTCTTCTTGCGAGGAGTCAGGGTGAACCTTGAGAATAGCAATTTGAACGATACGATCCTTTGTGATTTGAAGACCCGTAGTTTCCAAGTCAAAAACGCAAAGAGGATTCTTGAGTTTTATATTCATATACTTAAGCGCAATTGAATGCTATGGAATAATAATGAACTCCGTTCTACGATTGAATTGGTGATCCTCTTTGGAACATCTTGAGGAACAGTTACAGTCGTTAATGAGTTTAGATTCTCCATATCCTTTTGATATAATTCTATCAGGATTGGTGATTCTTTCAGCAATATATCCAGCAGCAGATTTTGCTCTTTTCTTTGATAATCTTAAGTTATATGAAGAAGAACCTCTGCAATCTGTATGAGAGCCTAGTTCTATTTTTACTTCAGGATTTTCGTTCATTATTTTAACGACTTTATTTAACTCAACCATCGCATCTTCTCTAATGTCAAATTTGTCGAAGTTATAATAAATCATAAATGGTCCTAAATCTGTTCCAATTTCCTTCTTATCAAGCAAATAAGTTAAACTGATTAAAGAATCGGCGCCTAATGTGGTATTGAATTCATAAGTAGCCAGAAGGTATCCCTCAGCGCTTACAGTCACCGTGTAATCTAGTTTATAACCAAAAGACTTTCGATCAACCAGTGCTGAAATAAAGGCGCCTAATGAATCTGTAGTTAAGCGTTCTGCCTCTTCATCACCAATTGAAAATAATACCTTAGCGTTTGGTATCATTTCGCCTGATTTGCGGTCTGCTACAATTCCCTCAAGTAAGTATTCAAAGAATGGTATGATAACTTGGTTTTCTTCGTCTAATAAAACGCGCTTGTATATCTCCTCGTAAGCTAGATCACAATTGGTAGAGAACTTGTCTGTATAAGGATCAGTCGTTTGGTCATTGTAATAGTATGCAAGTTCGTACTCTTTGCACTTTTCTAATTTGGAAAGAAAGATTCCATCTCGTATACGTGGTTTTAATGTGGTTGTGTTTTTATCATCACAGTTTAGGCACGTGATTTCGATATATGATTCTTCTGGAATCTGTTTGTTTTGAGAATGTACGATTTCACCGTTTAAAAAAGCAATATTTCTAACATTGCTGTTTACATTTATACGATAGACATCTTTTTCACCTTTTCCACCTTTTCTGAAAGAGCTGAGATAGGCTTTTTTTCCGTCAGCAGTATGTGTATAAAATAGGTCATCGCCAACAGAGTTAATGGGGTAGCCCAGATTAACTGGCGTCGACCAAATCCCGTTTTCATCTAGAACGGTCATAAACACATCGAATTCCCCCATACTGGTTGAATCATTGCTTGAGAAGTAAAGAACGTTGTTATCAAGTCCCATGAAGGGCGAGTCTTCATCCCACACAGAATTAATAGTGCCGCCAATGTTTTTAGGCTCTGACCACGCGCCATTTTTATTTTCCATAAAGTAGATGTCTCGTTTACCATATCCACTTTCTTTATCAGACACGAAAAAGATCATTTTACCATCAGGAGAAACGGTGTAGTGTGTTTCCCATCGTGTTTCTGTGTTAACACCTGATTTTGATACAGGGGCTATTGGGCTATATGAGCCATTTTTGAGGTCACTAAAATAAATATCACCAAATCCTTTTTTATCGTTGTAAGTATAGACTCTACGTTCATCAATACTAACACTCACACTGGCTTCATTTAAGTTTGGTTTACACATGTCCATTCTCGTTGGGCTGAACCATTTTTCATCACTTGTCAATGCAGATTGGTAAATATCTTCGGGAAAATGATTCAGCATGGGGTCTTTAAAACCGTTCGATGCCGCATTGGCCCAAGGGCGTCTAGAGGTAAAATACAATGCTCTACCATCTAAAGATATATTCGAAGAAAAGTCTGCATACTGCGTATTGATTGAATCTCCAAGGTTTTCTACAATAACATCTTTTGGTGATCCCATTAAAGCTTTAGCAACCTTACATTGCGCAATTCTTGTTTTGGCAGATGCAATCAATTCAGAACCTTTATGGGTTTGAATTAGGAATTCATTATAGTTCTTTGTCGCTTTTTCGAAATCTTCATTTAAGTGATGGGCTCTACCTAGGTGATAAAAAATATCCGCAGGAACAGATCCCTCCTTAGTCGAGTACATGTCATAATTCCTTTCAATAATACCTGTTGAGGTCGAGAATAATGAAATTGCTTTCAAGTAATCTTGGCGCATTGTTAATTCAATAAATCCCTTTCGGTATTTATAATTACTGCTTTCAGGATTTATTTCTAGTAGCTTGTCTGTAATTAAATCAGCGTAATGAAAGAAATTTTCTTGAAGCATTCGAGAGCATTCAACCACAAGTTCTTTCTCTGAAGATTGGGTGATTGAATTCTTAACCTCAATTTCAGATATCTGAGCAAAGCTTTCAAATGATAATAATTGTATCGCCATAAAGACAAATGCAAAACTTAATTTTTTCATAATTTCAACTCTTATAGGATTAAATATCGCGATTAATGTCGAATTCTTCTAAATAGTCAGCGACTTTTCTTACAAACCTCCCCCCAAGTGCACCATCTATGACACGATGATCATAGGCATGTGAAAGGAACATTTTGTGTCTAATCCCAATAAAATCGCCATCAGGTGTCTCAATAACAGCGGGGACTTTTCGTATAGCGCCTAAGGCCATAATAGCAGCCTGAGGCTGGTTAATAATTGGGGTTCCCATGACGTTGCCAAATGACCCCACATTAGTAACTGTATAGGTTCCGCCCTGAATATCTTCAGGTTTTAATTTATTGTCTCGGGCATTAGCGGCCAGTTTATTTACGCTTTGTGTGAGTCCCGTAAGACTTAAGCGATCAGCATTTTTGATAACTGGAACAATCAGGTTTCCAGTAGGCAAAGCAGTAGCCATGCCAATATTAATATTCTTCTTTACAATAATCTGAGTTCCAGATACAGAAACATTAATCATAGGAAAGTCTTTGATTGCTTTAACAATCGCTTCAATTAGAATGGGCGTAAAGGTGATATTTTCGCCTTCTCGTTCCTTATAAGATTTCTTTATTTTATTTCTCCAATTCACAAGGTTTGTTACGTCTGCCTCTACATATGAGGTCACGTGAGGAGATACCTGCTTGGACATAACCATATGATCAGCAATGATTTTTCTCATGCGATCCATTTCTATGATTTGATCTTCACCACTAGGTATAACTACCGGAGCAGATAATTTGGGGGCAGATGTCGATACAACTGAATTGCTTTTCGTTGGACTGATTTTTGCGCTAACCCCACCAGTAAGATGTGCTAAAACATCTTTTTTAGTTACCCGACCTTCAGCGCCGGAACCGGTGATTTTTTCAAGTTCATTTTGAGATAGACCTTCCTTTTCGGCAATGCTGCGAACCAAAGGTGAATAGAATTTCCCATTTGATCCATTTTTAGAAATACGGCTAGATTCCGAAACGCTATTAAGCACTTCTTTTTGAGATTCAAGACCACTATTTGCAACGTTTAGATTCTCAGATTTCTCTGTATTGTTAGAATCTGGAGTGCTCACTTCTATTTTAGCTTCAGAATCTGTTGAGATTATGGCAATCACATCCCCAACTTGAGCGACCTCATCCTTTTGGAAAAGTTGTTTTATAAGCACGCCTTCAGCCTCTGAAGGAAGCTCATTGTCTACCTTGTCTGTAGCAACCTCGACTAAGGGCTCATCCATAGCGATTATATCACCTGGGTTTTTTAACCAATTCGTTATTGTTGCCTCTGTAACACTTTCTCCCATTTTAGGAAGACGGATTTCAATTTCTGCCATTTAATTTCCTTCAAAATTCACAGGTGTAAAGATAGAAAACAAAGACGAAGCGCAAAAGCTATAAGTCTAAATATGTCCATTTATTTATTAATACGCGTATGTCCTTGAGGATTGAATAATCTTTGGCATAATTAATATTGACCTGATCTATTATTTTGTGATCCTTAACTGTATTGCCGGTTAAGGAATTTAAAAGTCCTTTTTTTAGAGAGGGGAGAACGTGTTGATTTCCATTATTCTCTGGCGGAATTGAGCAATAGCCGACAACTGAAACATTTCCTTTACATACAGAAAACAGGTTAATTACAAATTGTTTCTTGTCGCTATAAAACCATATTAGAATAGGGCATAGGGTTAAGCCAATCATGCTTGTGAATAAATCAAATAACCTTTTAGACCGAAGGTTATCGGGTCTCAGGATTGAATTAATTTTCATTGCATATAGGTCACCTCTTGTTTCAATGGAATTACTACCTATAATAAAACTTGTATCTGGTTGTGCTATTTTAAAATGTAATTCTTGACCAGCCAGCTGATTCATGCAAGAAATAATTTCACTAGGGGTTACATTTTTAGCGCAAAAAATAAGTTCATTAAATTTTATGCTCTTATCCTTGTGAATATATTTAGTTATTTCATTGCTTAAATTCGTTTTTTCGTCAAAGGATATTATTGAGCCTATACTGAGATAGGTTTCCTTTAAAAGCCCTTTAACGCGATTTGATTCTTGCTCATCTCCACAAATCATAAAATGCTTCGTTTGGACATTTTGATATTTTAATGAATCGTTTACAAAAAGATTGATCAAAGATGTTTTAAGAAAATGAGCACAAATTACCCAAAGACCTCCAAGGAGAATAAAGACTCTCGAGAATTGTGCGTCCTTCGGGAGTAGGGCGTAAACAAGAAGAATGAGCGCTGTTCCGAAAAGCGTGGACTTAATAATTGAAGTGGGTTTAGGTTCTTTGTCATAAACGCCAAAGAACAGCGAAGACAACAGCCATGTAATTCCGTAAATAGGTATTGAATATCTAAAAACAAAATCAGGGAAATGTATATCTGACGATTTCCATTGGTTCGTCAGTAAAATCAACCCTAATAAAATGATTCCGAAATCTAAAACTAAAGGAAATAAAAACTTAATAAACCGATTTGTAATGGCCAAAAATGCACGAAAGTAAATTGCAGCATGAATCGCGAAGGAAAATGTTTTTGCGTTCTTTTTTGAGAAATGTTTTTGAGCAAATATGACCATTGCCCTGTAAAAAACAAATACGTAATTAACAGAACTCTTTTTTGTGCTTTCGCCCTTGTAATGTATGATCGTCGTTTTCGGAAAGTAATAATTTTTAAAGCCAGCTTTTGTAATTCGATAGGAAAAATCAATGTCTTCCCCATACATGAAAAAAGTTTCATCAAGTAAACCTATTTTGTCAATGGCTTTTCTACTCACGCATAAGAAAGCACCGCTCATTATATCGATTTCATGAATTTCATGTTCGGAAAGATAACCCAAATGATAAGCGCCGAATCGTTTTGATTTAGGAAAGAGTGATGAAAGACCGAATATTTTATAAAAAGCTACTGCGGGTGTAGGTAATCCGCGTTTGGATTCAGGTAAAAAATCTCCATTCCCATCAACCATCCTTACACCTAGACCGCCACATAATGGTGTTTTAGTCATGAATTGAATGATCTTCTCAAAAGTATTTTCTTCAACAACAGTATCCGGGTTCAGTAGTAATATGTATTTACCCTTTGAGATCTTAATGGCTTGATTGTTCGCCATAGAAAATCCTTTGTTGTCCTTGTTTGCTATAAGATGAACATCAGGAAATTTATCCTTGACCATTTCTACAGAATGATCGCTGCTGTTGTTATCAACCACAAAAACTTCCGTATTGCATTTTAGGGATGCTTTATGTACTGAGTTTAAACATTGTTCTAAGAAGTATTCAACGTTGTAATTAACGATAACGACTGATAAATCAATAGGGTTTTTAACAGAATCCATTACTTTGATGCAATACAAGATATTTCAAGGGGCACATCCAAAGGTAATTTGGCCACCTGCACTGTTTCTCTAGCCGGGTAGGTTCCTTGGAAATAAGACGAATAAATTTTATTTACAGCAGTAAAATCATTCATGTCTTTTAAAAAAATACTGCACTTTAAAACGTCATTTAGGGTCATGTCTGCGGCATTTAAAAGAGATTCAATATTACACATGACTTGCTCAGTTGCCTTTTCTATGGATTCTATTTCTAGTTTTTGAGTAGTCGGGTTCATTGGGATCTGTCCACTAACATAAAGCGTGTTGTTTTTTAAGACCGCCTGGCTATATGAACCTACTGGTTTTGGTGCATTTGGAATATCTATTGCTTTTTTCATCTTTGGACAGCAAATTATACTAGGTTTTATACTTTTACAAAGAAACGACAAAAAAACTTATGAGAATATTGTTGGTCGACTTTTACGATTCTTTCACCTTTAATCTACTTCACTATTTGGAGTATCAAGAAATTGAGGTTGACATCATTCGAAATGATAAAATCAAAAGCTTAATTTTTTTGGATGACTATTCACACGTTGTGTTATCTCCCGGACCAGGTTTGCCGTCTGAAAAAGAAAATTTGCAGGAAATAGTAGCTTATTGTTCTGAAAGAATTCCCGTTTTAGGCATTTGTCTGGGCATGCAGGCTATTGGTCAGTTTTTAGGGGGAGAGCTCGTGAATATGGGAGAGGTGAAGCATGGTGTTTCTGAACGCATTTTTGTAGATAATTCCAAAAGAATCTTTAATAATTTACCATCGTCATTTGATGTAGGATTATACCATAGTTGGTGTATCGTTCATTTAGATGATGAATTTGTAGATGCTCGGTTGGAGAATGGTAAAGTAATGGCAATATCTTGTGATTCAAAAAAAATGTACGGAGTTCAGTTTCATCCCGAGTCTATTCTTTCAAGTCATGGCAAAGAGCTGTTAATTAATTTTATAAAACTGAGTTAAATCTGAACTATATTTGCTCGTTGTTGTTTATTCAAAAAAAAATAAATGCTTAAATTCCTTCTTTGTTTTATAGTTCTTATACCTTCTTTACTGAATGCTCAAGGAGCAAAGGTTAGCGGAAGGGTATTTAATAGTTTGAATAATGCCCCTTTGGCGTTTGCGACGATTAAAATTATTAATGAGCAAATAGGAGCAGTGAGTGCTGAGGATGGAACTTTTGAAATTGCTGATTTATCCCCAGGTGTTTATTCTTTTAAGGCTACGGCGGCTGGTTTTAAAACTTTTTATTTAAGTGAGGTATCTATAACAAAAACGAGGGTAGAGGTACTTGAGTTTTCCATGGAAGAGCTTTTTTTGGAGCAGGAAGAGGTGACCGTTACGGCTTCACCGTTTCTTAAAAGAAAAGAATCTCCAGTGTCTCTAAAGACGCTCAATGCAACGGAAATTGAGAGATTACCTGGTGCAAACAGAGATGTCAGTAAAGTTATTGCAGCGCTTCCAGGTGTTGCGTCAAGAGCAACTTTCAGGAATGATATTATTATTCGAGGAGGTTCTCCGGGTGAAAATAAATTTTACTTGGACGGTATAGAGGTTCCAAATATTAATCATTTTGCGACACAAGGGAGTAGTGGTGGTCCTGTGGGGCTTTTAAATGTAAATTTTGTTCGAGAAGTTGATTTTTATTCAGGAGCATTTCCCTCAAATCGGGCAAATGGATTGAGTTCTGTATTGGCATTTAAGCAAAAGGAAGGCAATAGCGATGGTTTGATCGCTAATTTCGCCTTGGGTTCTAGTGATGCTGCATTAACCTTGGATGGCCCCTTGGGGGATAAGGCGAATATTATTTTTTCGGCACGTCGTTCATATTTACAGTTTTTATTCGCGGCACTTCAATTGCCAATACTTCCTACTTATAATGATTTTCAGTTTAAAGTAAATTTGAGGGTAAACAAGAAGAATAAAGTTTCGTTTATAGGTTTAGGCGCAATAGACGATTTCAACTTGAATTCTTCGGTAAATGATAATGTAACTGATCCGGAATCCAGAGCTTACAATAACTTTATCTTAGGAAACCTACCGCTTCAGAAGCAATGGAATTACGCCTTGGGAATGAATTGGCTGCATTATTCCAAGAACTCATATCAGAACTTTGTTGTGAGCAGAAATATGCTAAATAATCAATCGATTCGATATAAAGATAATGTCGAAACAGACGAGAATTTATTATTGGACTATTCCTCTTTTGAGGCAGAGAACAAGTTTCGATTTGAGCATACTTATAATAAGAATGGATGGCGAATTAATGCGGGCTTAGGTTATGAGTTTGCCCGTTATTTTAATTCAACATATAACAATGTAACTGTGCAAGGATTTCCTTTGATTATAGATTATGAATCAAATCTAAATATGAGTAAATTTAGTTTGTTTTCTCAGGTAAGTAAGGCATATTTCAATGAGAAATTATCGACCTCATTCGGGTTGCGAACAGATTTCAGTAGTTATTCGAAAAGCTTATCCAATCCATTAGACCAACTTTCGCCAAGTTTTTCTATGAGTTATCGATTGACGAACTCATGGTCAATAAGTGCTAATCTAGCTCGTTACCATCAATTGCCGTCCTACACAATCCTTGGTTACCGTAACCAGATGGGGGAATTAGCGAATAAAGCAAATGAAATTAAATATATCCGAGCGGATCATGCGGTATTGGGAGCAGAGTATTTAACCAAATGGAAATCAAGATTTACCCTTGAAGGGTTTTATAAGAACTATTCTCGTTACCCTTTTTCAATTAACGACTCTATAAGTCTAGCAAATATTGGTTCAGATTTTGGCGTTGTTGGAAATGAAGAGGTTAATTCATCTTCCAATGGTAGGAGTTATGGGTTAGAGTTCTTATACCAGCAAAAGTTATTGAAAGGATTTTATGCCATATTGGCTTACACTTTAGTTAATTCAGAATTCAAGGATAAAAATGATACCTATGTGCCGACAGCTTGGGATAGTAAACATATCATTTCTCTAACAGGAGGGAAGCGGTTTAAGAGTGGATGGGAGATAGGGTTTCGTTGGCTCTATTCAGGAGGCTCACCCTACACGCCGTATGATATAGCGACCTCTAGTTTGAAGCAGAATTGGGACATCAATGGTCTTGGAATACGAGATTATTCACTCCTAAATACGCGGCGGGAAGGCAATTTTCATCAGTTAAATATACGTTTCGACAAGAAATGGTTTTTTGATAAATTCTCCTTAAATTTTTATTTAGACCTACAAAATGCATATGCCTTCAAAGCGAACCTTGCTCCAGTTCTTCTTCTCGATACAGATATTGACGGTAATCCGATTGAAGACCCCGCTGATCCAACGCGCTACCAAACAAAGCTTATCGATAATGCATCTGGGATCATTCAGCCTACCTTGGGAATTGTAGTGGAGTTTAAACTAAAGAAATAGTCGTTTTATAGAACTACAAAAAGAATGCATTTATCAGCTGTTCCTTTTTTCGAAGGTAATTAAATAAAAGCCTTTAGATAGGTTTTCGTTAATCGCCTTTAAATTTGTTCCTGTGTTGATTTCTATCTGGCTTACGTATGTTAGGAGTCCAAGTGTGTTTTGTATTAGCAATTCCCCATTTTCTCTTATTACAGATGGTTGACTTACGAGAGTGTTAAATATTCCGGAATGTTGCTCAGTATTTTGAAGTAATTTTTATTAAATAATATTATTTTACTTTATTACAATGTAACTATTTCGTAATATTCTAAAATCTTCTTATTGAAAGGCGAAACATGACGGATTTATCTCACAACAAATTTAATTCGCTGCTCATTTTGAGTATCTGAGACGACTCTAATAAAATAGATACCACTGCTTAATCCTTCACGGATCGAATAAACATTAATTCCTGAATGGATATCTAAATCCAAACGGTGAACAATAGATCCGTTTGTATTAATGATGTCAAGTTTTGCAAAATAATCTCCTGAATCTTTAGCTCGAATAATAACATTGAAATCTCCAGTATTTGGGTTCGGATAGATGTTTATTTCTTGGTCTGAAATATTGGAACAGGTGAGTGCTATTATTTTATCTTCAAATATTTCATAAGCGCCATCTATATCGTATTGAGATAATCGATAATATGTAATCTCCGAGGAAAGTGCCTCATGGTCAATTGAATAAACGACGGGGCTTGTACTTATTCCCATGGCCTGCACTGAGGCTATTAAATCCCATTCTTGACCATTTCTTGATTCTTCCACAATGAAATGAGAACTATTATATTCTGATTCCGTTTCCCAAGTAATATTCGTTTGATGATCGATACAATTTGCTCCAAAGTAACTCAATTCGACCGGTAATGCGTTAGAACCAGAGCCTCCAATTGTGAAAAAGCTAAAACCACTTCCTGAAGCTGTTACAATAAAATCATCAACGCTTCCAGTTGAACTAATATGGTTTGGAGCCATCCAAATAGTATGGTTTTCACTTGGTGTATTGGATCCTGGGCTTTTTAACATTCTAACTTGATTTAAGTCTGCAACCCCGGTGATATTTTTAGCGTGAATAGCAATGTCGTAATTCTTGCTATTAATTGTAGAGGTGTAATCATCGTCTGTCGGTGAAATTTCCCAATAACCTTCATCATCAACGTTGTCAATGTATTGACCTGTACTGGTCGTTAACGGCAAGCCGTTTACTAAATTTCCAGACGCATCTTGTGCGTACCCATTAACGTATTGAATTGTTAAATATTGATTGGTCCCGGGTGAGCCTTGTATATTCACGCTTATATCTCTTGTATTGTTAGCGTTGCCAACTGGAAATAAAACAGAGCCACTTCCGTTTCCGAAATACCTTCTTAACTTTCCGATTACACTTCCGCTGTTATAGGTGATGCTTCCTGTAGAGCTACTTGATATGCCAATAGTCAGGATGTCTGAACCGTTTAAAATGTTTCCTGATGTAAGGTTTAAGTCATTTATGATGGTAATGGGAGAATTGAGAATAAGGTTGCCAGATGTTTTGTTTAAGACTACGTTGTAAAGACTTGTAGTACCAGTACCATTGATGCTTTGATCATTCGAACCATTAAAACTTATTGTTCCAGTGACAGCGTTTAGCAGGCCATTGTTTGAAATATGACCAGTAATACTAATGTCTCCTGTTATTTGTGTTGTCGCCAGTCCGTCAGTTAGGTTGAGTGATTCTATATCTGTATCGATTGATAAAAATGAAGTCTCGCTCACACACAGTCCTGATTCATTGTTCGACTGAACAAAAATAGCATCTTGATCGCTAGGTAGAGAGGAGGATTCTACTAACCACTTGGCTCCATCCCATTTATACCAGTTTGTAGATTCATTAAATACGGCATCAGTCAGTCCTCCCCATAGCCATGAAGTACTTGCTGCAAGGTTATCGATGTTTTCAGTATTGGGTTGGTTAAACTTTGCTGCTATGATCGCAGTACTTCCTGTGCATATACCATTACTTTGGGTCCAAGTTAAAGTTTGTTCAATATCAAAAGTATTGGTTGTGAATGTTGTCGTCGCATCCGTAGGAAATCCAAAAAGACCAAAGCCATTCGTATGTGACCAAGAGCCTGCGCCACTTTGAGCATCTGTGGCTACCTCAATCGAGATTTCCCCACAAGTTTCACTTCCAGTTACATTGGTTGAAGTGGTGATTACAGGCGGGTTTTCAACAGAGACACTGACATTGTCAGAAAGATCACATCCATTTGCTGTACTTACTGTTAAGGCATAAGATCTGTTGCCTGTTGCGCTGCAATTTGGATTCAAAATATTCCCATTGCTAATTTCTGTTGCTGGACTCCAACTATAGATTAATGGCGTTGTCACTAGTATGGCATAATCTTCTGCCTCTCCGTCAAAATTGGTTTCACATTGGGTAGAATAGTTATCCCATTTACAAGCAACACGAACTTTAACATAGCCAGGTGTAGTATTTGCCGGAACGGTTATAGCCATGGGTGAAAGTGTGGTTAAGCCATTCGTTGAATTTGTTGTAGACCCCATTTCATACCCCTCCGTATTTTCAAAAATGTCGTTTCTGTTCCAGTCAATCCAAATAATTCCTAATATGGTCCAGTTTCCTGCGGAATTAATTTTCATTGAAAGGCCATTTGAATACGTCGTTCCCGCGATGGCTTCACCAATTATTGTAGAACTATAGTCAGTATATGCTTGTGTTTTTCCTGTTGAGTTGTTGATTGTCGTTTCCCCGTTAAAAGTAAAATTTGTAACTGCGGTTACGAAATCTAAATTCCCACTAGAAGCGCAATGGCTATAACTTGGTGAATCATATGTTATTGATGCGCTTGCATTTATCTCAGATGCTGATCCATTGCACAATGAAAAATTAGATCCAGCTTCTACGTTTAATGTTATTCCTGAACATGGGTCAGGAACAGACATAGAATAAGCGATAGAAGCCGAGAAGTTTAGATTCTTACAATCCTTCTTCGTTAATAAAATTGAATATGTACTTGAGGAAGGGCAAAGCCAAATTATTTCTGATTGTTTTCCATTCGCTCCGCAATCATTATCGCTTACCGATAACTCAGTGCCTCCCGTAGAAGTTGCATACAATCTTAATTTTGTATCTCCTGTGGTTGTGTTACATGTAGAAAAGGTGTAGGTGTTTCCTTCGATAGCAGCAAATGTAAAAACACGCCTTCCATTAGAATAGCTTGTCGTTTGTTGCTCAATAGTTGTTATGGAAATTAATTCTGTAGTTACTCCATTGTTACAGAATTGTCCAAACAAATCTGAAGAACAAAAAACCATAAGCAAGGTGCTTAAAAACAGGTATTTAACCCTTAGATTCACTCTTTGTGATTGGTTACTCATAACTTAAACTCTCTTATTACTTTCTAGAGACGCATAAGTATAGAGTATAGTTGCATCATTCAGAACTTGAGATGTTAAGGTTGCGTTAAGTTTACTGAATTGAAATTTTTATCACTTCATTTGGATGACTAAGGCTATCGATCATCAAGTAATAGATACCTGGTAAGAGACGATGTTGAATGGTTTGGATGTTTATGCCTTTAAATAGAATGAAGGACTTCGTTAGTACAATGTTTCCCTTCGTATCCATGATTTTGAAGTCTCCAGAATTCTCTTTGTCTGTATTTTGAATCAGCACATTAAATACATCTGAACTAGGGTTCGGGAATACGGAGAAGTAACCTGTCGCAGCGGATTGGCAATTTGCATTGATAATCAAATTATCATAGGTCACTGAAGCACCGTCCACATCATTTTGAGTTAGGCGGTAGTAGTTGTCACCTCCTAAAGCGTGCATATGTGCATAAGAATAACTAATTAATTCTGTGCTAAATCCTGCCGCTGGTTCTGTATGGATTGTATTCCATATGACGCCATCTCTAGAATACTCAACTTCGAAATCTTCACTATTGTTCTCCGATGCAGTCTCCCATAATAGATCAACAACACCATCATTACAGTTTGCATTAAAGGAAACCAACTCGACAGGTAATGCATTATCATCATCGGTACCCGCTCCAAAGAAGCTGAAACCAGTTCCAGAAGCAGTAACAATATAGTCACCATCTGAAGATCCAGAAATAGATCCATGGACTAATGCTTCCCAACCAGTATGATTTGGACCTGCACTCTTGATCACCCTTACCTTGGATCGATCCATATTTGTTACATTGTCAGCACCTGTCAAGTTATTACAGTGTATGGAAACATTATATCCTTTCGCGTTAATAGGCGCAGAATAGCTATCTCCTAATGATGACGAACCAGGAACAATCTCCCAATAACCTTCATCGTCATAGTTCTGAATCAATTGACCATCTGATGTCGTGAGTGGAAGCCCTGTGTACAAATCAGCACCATTATCCTGTGGAGCCCCTGTATTGTAGGATGCTGTGAGGTACTGGTTTGAACCAGGTGCGCTTGTGAAATCAACCGCAACATCTCTCAATACAGATGATGTACCTACTGGGAAAAATTTAGACCCTGTAGCATTTGCAAAGTATCTTCTCAGCTGACCTGTAACAATTCCTGAGGTATGGTTTAATGTACCAACTCCTGATGAAGATCCTATCGTTAAAATATTCCCTCCTATGTTACCTGAAATCATATTTAAAGTTCCACCAACATTAATAGGCGTACTCATTATCAAATCACCTCCGGACTTGTTCACATTCAGGTTGTCAAGGTTTACTTCATTTCCTGAAACGGTTTGATCATTGAGTCCATTCAAAGTTAAGGTACTCGAACCTGGAGTGATTGTACCATCATTCACCAAATCACCTGAGATTGATAATGAACCTCCAAGATTAAGACTTGCGCCACTTGCTACCATCAGGTCAGTCATTGAAGCTCCTTCAACAGATAGCGCATAGTTACTTGAACTAACACATTGACCCGCGACATTATTGGCCATTATATAAACCTTGTCTGATGACGATGGTGTCTCGGCTGTCTGCCGCATCCAGTTAGAACCATCATTTTTATACCAGTTTGTAGGATCTGACCAACTATCACTTGATAAACCTCCCCACAACCAACATTGCGTATCGATTCCATATGCATCAATAGTTGAAGTTACAGGCTGTTCAAATATAGCATCGATTGAAGTCGTCTCACCGTCACAAGCACCACCGTTAGTGTTTGTCCATGTTAAGGTTAAAGTTGTTCCAAAGGTATTCGTAGTAAATGTCGTTGATACATCAGTAACCGATCCGAAGAGTCCACCATTAAGAGTCGTTGTCCAAGCTCCTGAACCAGCGCTAACTCCATTAACCTGAACATCAATCGTAACCTCTCCACATGTACCAGTTCCAGTTGTAAATGATATACTGTTTTCAATTTGTGCATTCTCATCAATGGTTGCCGTAGCAGATACATTTTGTGTCGTTGCTGCTTGTGCAGTACAAACTATATCACCTGAAACCGAACCAGCACTCTGACCCGCAATGATTCTCGCATATACCGTAGTTGAAGACACTGTACCATCTGTAGTTGTTAGGTTTACAGTGCTAGCATATGTTGCATTATCTAAAGAAAGTTCTAATCCTGAAGGTGCAGTCACTAGTATTCCACTGTATCCTGCTACTGATGTAGCTGCAGTGTTATCATTATTCGCAATATATAAACCTTCAACCGTGAATGTTTCACTTGAAGAAGCCTCACCACTTTCACAAACTTGAAGTGAATTTGAAATTGTTGACACTGTAATCACAGGTCTAATTACTGTAATATTAAAGTCTGCTGCTGCATTATCAGAACAACTACCTGAACCTGTTGCAACATAGCGTATTATTAATGGATTGTCAACATTAGATCCAATATTATCAGTCCATATTGCAGGGTTGGTATTGCTCTGCCACGGGGCACTGAATGAAGAACCACCATCCCAACTATATTCCCAGTGAAAGGCGTCACCAAAGGCATCTGTAGGCGCAGTCCAACTAACCGTACTATTGACAGTCATATTTCCTCCGTCGGCAATTAAGCCTCCATCGGAAGTTGACGTAGAAATCTCAGCAGTACCGCCATAACATGTCAACCAATCGACAGCAACAGCATCGGAGTATGCGGCATTAGATCCACAAGCAGCTTTCGCTCGAACATACAATGTTTGACCTGGATTAACTCCTGACATGCCTACACCCCAGTTGTATGGATTCGCACCACCACCAAAGTTTTCAGCCCAAGTTCCTGTTGTACCTTGCCACTGATATTCAAAACTACTAAATGTACCTGTAGCATTCGCTGATGTGTAATTCCAGTAAATATCACTTCCTGCCTGAATCACTTGCTGTGTAGACGCGTAAGTCGTTTCTCCATCCACTGAAGCCTCAACAGTTCCAGCAGAAACTGCATTCACAGTCGTTGTAATTCCAGTACTCGTTACCTCATTAACCGTTTGACATGTATTGTCAGCGGTTACAGTTACAGTGACTTCATCAGCATTGACGAGAGTCGTCGTTGTAAATGTCGAAGCAGTTTCACCTGATACAGGCGAACCACCAATATTCCATACATATGTTGGGTTACCAGCATCAACAGCAGTTGCTGTAAATGTTACTGCATCTCCAGAACATATTTCGTTGTCTCCATCACTAGAAGCAATTGTAACTGTTGGCGTATACAATGGATTCACTGTTGCTGTAACGTCATCCGTTGCAACACATCCAAACCCGTCAGTTACAGTTAATGTATAAACCGTAGTTGTTGAAGCAGAACTTGTTGGCTCCATCAGTGAAGCATCATCCAATCCTGTCGAAGGACTCCAAGAGTATGTATACGTTGGCGCTGACCCTGGAATAGTTGAGGATACATCTCCGTATACACCATTGTCCAAAAGGTTAACTGAGGCGTCATAAAGCCCCCAAGAAATTTCACTATTGTAGCTTCCCGAGTTCCAATTAAATCCTATTGTGGCTCCATTTGGTGCATCGAAGAACCAAGACTCGCCAGACGCTACAACAGCCACACCAGTTAAAACAGTTACGCCGTTCACTGATATATCCACAGAAGCTCCATCCCATCCATCGTTATATTGATCTAAGCCATAAAACTCATAAGTATTA
>MEHZ011540807.1_pt1 | contig 36959 bp, 32 predicted proteins | sample 897221 | NCBI WGS metagenome assembly MEHZ01 (sample SAMN05514161, study PRJNA337945) | marine metagenome | isolation source: marine surface water | place: Arctic Ocean | collected 2007-12-13 | reverse complement strand
AGTCTATGGCGTCTTCTTCTCAGCAAAAACGTATCGCGGTAACGGGTGGTAGTGGCATGGCGGGGCATTGGGTGGTGAAACACCTCGTGGAACAGGGTTACGATGTGGTGAACCTTGATTTTCAGCTTCCCGCTGAACCGCACTGTCGCACGATCAAGACGGACCTCACGCACGCGGGGCAGGTCATCACGGCGCTGTCTCCGTTTGGCACCGGCAATCGTGCTCCTTATGATGGGGTCATCCATTTCGGGGCGATTCCGAATGCGCATCGTTGGCCCAATGATGAGATTTTCCGGGTTAATACCACGTCGACTTACAACGTGCTCGAGGCTTGTGCGATCCTCGGGATCCAAAAGGTGGTTTTGGCGTCCAGCGAGTCGTCTTACGGACTGTGTTTCGCTTCGGATTTTTTTGAACCCAAATACTTGCCGGTCGACGAAGCCCATCCTCAATTGCCCGAAGATTCCTATGGCCTGACGAAGGTGCTCAATGAGGTGACGGCGGAGTCATTTCACCGCCGCACGGGCATGCAGATTGTTTCGTTCCGGTTGGGTAATATTCTCTCCCCAGAAATGCACGGTCCGGTGAAGGCCGGGTTTGCGGATACGTCTGCTCGACTGCGCAATTTGTGGTCTTACATCGACGCGCGCGATGTGGCAGAGGCGTGTCGCTTGGCCATCGAGACCGATGGACTGGGTTGCCAGCCGATGATCCTATCGGCCGATGATACCTCCTCAGATCGGCCCTCGGCGGAATTGATCGCGAAGCACTTGCCCGGAGTGACGGATCTGCGCAGTGAGTTTAGCGGCCGCGAAGGATTGCTCTCAAATCAACGCGTCCGCGAGGCCCTCGGCTGGAAGCAGAAATACTTCCTCCAGTAACCCTGCCGCTCGTCATAGTCCCGCCGAACTTCAGTCTTAAATCGATCGATTTAGAAACCGGTTGCCCATGCGCGTGCAGACTCATTCACGGCTGCGATGGCGGCGGTGGAGGGGGCGAGTTGGTTCTGGTTATCTTTGAGGCCGTAGCGGCGCGTTTTATTGCGCAGGTAGGCGCCGCAGAGATGGTAACCGATACATTGCGGCATGGCTTGAAGCGTTTGCATGATCTCGGCGTAGGCGGCCGGATCGATGTGCCGGGTGTCCTTGGGCGGCCAGCCGCTATGTTCCGTGGGATGCCACCTAGCGTTGTCCGCGAGTAGGATGGGTTTTTCGGGGAAGAGGTCGGCCCATTGGCCGAGTCGTTTCTGCACGCCTTTGGCGTCGGCAAAGCATTGGAATGAGTAGACGTCCACATAGGGCTGAGCAGCCGCCAGAACTTCTTCCGCGATGGGGCGGTCGGCGTCATAGCGATCACCCAGAATGAGGTGGTTGGGATCATACCGTTTGATGGCTTCAGTTGTGATCCGATAGTAGGCTGTGGCCAGGTCCCGGAGTTCGCGTTTGCCTGCCGGAGTTTTGAGCATGTCTGGATCGAAGAGCGGTGCTTTCCATGCGGTGGCGTCACTTGAATGAATCCAGGTGGGGCAATCGGTGAAGAAGTATCCGATCAAATTGGGATCATGCTTCATGCGCGCGCATTGATCCCGCGCTACGTAGTCGCACCAATCGGCGAAGCCCTTTGACCGCAAATCGGGCAGGCGGGTTTTGACCTCCCACTGATGGGATTCAATGAAGGGAAGGAGGTGGCAATGGGGCATTTCCAGCCATTGATATTCTTCGAAAGTGAAGCTGCGGGAGTGACTCCGGTTCTGATCGTTCCATATCACCGCTTCTTGATTCCACCCAAGGGAATTGAAACCCCATTCGGTCAGATCTTCGCGAACTGTTTTCAGCCAACGCTGCATGCTGTTGCCAAATTCTTCGTTCCACACGTCACCGCTGTCGATGTAGCGCAGGGTGGCGGGATCGACGTGGTTCATACCGATTGACCAAAACGGGTTACCCTGTGGATCCTGCAGCCAATGTCGGCCGCCTTTCTGGATCACCGAAAAGAAGTGTTGGGAAGACGGTGTTTCTTTCGCCCAAACTTGGTTCAAGCCAGCTCCCGCGGCTCCCATGAGTCCTAGCTCCACAAAACGTCGTCGATTCATGGGGCCCAACTCTGGGGGCGGATCAGGATACGGAAAGCCTGAATCGAGAAAGAGTATGGGGTTGGGAGAGGGGGGGATTACTTTATCCCACGCATTCCTTTGCCGTTTTGGATTTCGGCGAGGAGGGATTTGAGTTCGGCGACTTTGCTGGGGTGCTTCTTAATCAGGTTGGATTGTTCGCTGGGATCGGACCGTAGATTAAACAGGGCTTCTTCGACGAGGGGGGCTTCGGCGGGCCAGGTGGCTTGGGACTCTTCGACGTATTTCCAGTCGCCTTGGCGAAGGGCGAGGTCGAAGGACTCCTCTAGCATGGTGTGCACGCCGGTTTGATCGTGGCCGAGGATCGCGTGGAGTGCATTGCGACTATCGATGGCTTCGTCGTCAGCGAGTTTGACGGCGATTATGTCGGCCAGCGTCGCGAGGAGATCAACTTGGTTGACCGTGGCGGCGGAGGTGGAGCCGGGTTTGATCTTCCCGGGCCAACGCACGATGAAGGGCACGCGGGTGCCGCCTTCGTAGATCTGATACTTGCCACCGCGATAGATGCCGGAGGCGTCGTGGCCGCGATCGGATTCTTCGAGTGAGCAGTGGACGGTCGTGCCGTCTTCGTAGCCGTCGTCGTAGACCGGGCCGTTGTCGCTGGAAAAGATCACGATGGTGTTTTCGGTGAGTCCATGGGCCTCGAGCGCGGTCATGATTTCACCGGTGGCCCAGTCGAACTGCACCATGGCGTCGCCACGGTAGCCGAGTTCTGATTTGCCTTTGAAGCGGGGGTGCGGGGCGCGGGGCACGTGGATGTCTTGGGACGAGAAGTAGAGGAAGAACGGTTCCTCCTTTTGGGCTTTGGCGGCGATGTAAGTTTTGGCCTCTTCGACGAAGCGATCGGACATGGTTTCGTCATCCCACAGGGCGGAATTGCCGCCGGCCATGTAACCCATGCGGCCGATGCCGTTGATCACGCTGTTGTTGTGACCATGGGAGCTTTGGTAGTAGGTCATCGCGGCGCGGTTGACGAGGCCGTCGGGATAGGCGGTGCTGCCCGGCCGATTCACCGAAGCCGCGGTGGTGCCGACGAAGAGCGGATCATTGGGGTTGAGATTTACGACGTGGTGGTTGCGCAGGTAGACGGAGGGCACGCGGTCGTTGGTGGAGGGCAGCAGGAAAGAGTAGTCGAAACCGAGCTCGAGTGGTCCGGGTTTCACGACGCCGTTCCAGTTGGTCTTCACGTCGGTTTGACCAATGCCGAGATGCCACTTGCCGACGACGGCGGTGTCATAACCGGCACGTTTGAAGAGTTTGGGCAGCGTCAGGATGTCGGTGGGAATGATGAGTGGCGCATCGGGCGGCAGCACGCGGGCGGCGTAGCGAAACGCGTGGATACCGGTGAGGAGGGAAAAGCGGGACGGGGTGCAGGTCGATGCGGTGCAGTGGCCGTCGGTGAAGTTGATGCCCTGCGCGGCGAGTCGGTCGATGTTGGGGGTCGGGATCATCGTCGATCCGTTTACACCGACATCACCGTAGCCGACATCGTCACCGTAGATGATGACCACGTTGGGAAGATCGGAAGCGGAGGACGCGACCGCGAGGCCGAGGGATAGGCTGGTGACGAGAGCGACTACGCGGCGGATGAGGTTGGGGCGGTGGGATGGCATGGAATTAGGGAGGATAAGGAAGGGGACGCGTTAAAAGGGATGACTGAATTGCGGAGAGTCGAGAACGAGAACCAGAAAGGGAAAGAGTAGGAGTCGGAGAACGATAAAGATAAAGAGGGCGAAGGGGGGGGGCTTGCTAGCCTTGGGTTTCGGAGGGGATCGCGAAGGATTGGGCTTCGGTGTCGTGTGATTCGGTGATCCATTCTTGCAGGTAAGTGCGGTGTTGATTGAGCACGTTCTGGTGCGCAGAGGAATTGACGAGATTGATCAATTCGCCGGGGTCTTCCTGTAGGTCTACGAGGGATTCGCGGCGCGTGCCTTTGACGTAGACGCAGTATTTGTAGCGAGATGATCGCAGCATGCGACCGCTCTGGTTCTCGGCTACGATGTAGGGACGTTTGGCTTTGGTGGTTTGGCCTTCAGCGAGAGGACGAAGACTACGGCCCAGCCAAAAATCGGGAGCGGAGAGATTGGCGTAGTCGGCCAGAGTGGGGAGCACATCGAGACCATTGGAAACGAGGTCATGGTCGTTCACCACGCCGGGGGGGATGACCCCCTTGTATTGCATGATGAAAGGGACGCCGGCGGAGTTTTGATAGAAGACGCCTTTGGAAGCGAGTTGGTGGCTGCCGTCCATGTCGCCGTGATCGCTGGTGAAGATGACGAGGGTGTTCTCTGCGAGACCGTGGGTTTCGAGGGCATTCAGGAGTTGGCCGATCTGGGTATCGACGCGTTCGGTGAGGCGGCAATAGATCCAGCGATAGTTGCGCCAATCGCGTTCCGAGTAGTCATCACGCATCAGGATGGCTGGAGTGACGGAAGTCGTCTGCATGTCGGCCGAGACGCCTTCGGGTTCTAGGTTGGGAATCGCACTGTTGGCGGGGAGAGGGGGGAGTTGGTCTTCGGGTAGGGCTTCAGCTTGTCGGTAGAGTTCATTAACGAGAGCCTTGCTTTTGGGGGACTCTTCGCGAGCCGCATAGGCGTAGCAGATGTCGTGAGGGTTGATGAACGACGCCACGGCGAAGAAGGGTTTATCGCGATCACGCGTCATGAACTCGATGCAGGCGCCGGGCAGTTCTTCGCGTTGATCACGGAAGAACTCGTCGTAGCCCGCTTGGGACGGAGTCAACTCTGGGGCAAGGTGGGTTTTGCCGCCATAGAACGTGTCGTAGCCGCCGCGCTTGATCAGATTTCCCATCGAGTTTTCGATGACGTCGCTCGGAATGGTTGCTTTCATTTGGTTCTGAAAAACCCCGAAACGACCGGGCATCATCCCGGTGGCCATTGAGATACGACTGGGGACGCAGACGGGATTGGTGACGTAGGCGTTGGTGAAGCGAATGCCGGCCTGGGCCATGCCATCGAGGGCGTGAGTCTTTAGGTAGGGATTCCCGGCGCTCGATAGCATGTTGGCATGATGCTGATCGGTGAGGATGAAGAGGATGTTCACCTCTTTGGCGGGTGCGAGTGACGCGGTGAGCATCGCGCCGATGAGGACAAAGAGACGAGAAAGTGCTAGGCGGGGTAAACGGGGCACGGACATACGATCCAGTTGAGCGAACTCACGGGTGAACTCGAACTCAATCGAGTGGAAAATAAGGCGAGGGGTTCATGGGCGGTAGCGAAATTGCTAAACTTCGTCCGTGTTTTCTGGAGTTTGGGCTGGTTTAGGGGAACAGTCGGATTGGCATGATAAAACACAAACTGGGTTTTGGGTGGAGGAGCGTTTGGGTTGGGCTGGCTGGCGTGGTCGGCTCGGGTGGGGCCGCGAGTTGGGAACCATTGGCGCAGGATCATGTAGTGATCTACGAATCGCCGGATCCGGACAATCTCTACGCCTACAGTCCGGGGCTTTGTTTGGCGCCGAATGGGGATTTGGTGGCGACGATTGATTTGGGCGGGCCGGCCGGGAAAGACTTAGCGGGACCGCTCTACACTTACACGCGGACGGGGCGAACAGGCAGCTGGCAGGGCCGGGCCTATGTTTCGTCGGATGGAGGGGAGAGCTGGGACATGACGGGTCAATTTCCGTGGATGCATGAGCGTCCGTTCGTGGCGGGGGAATCGATCTATATATTGGGGTAGGCGGGGGATCTGATGATCGCGCGGTCTGACTACAACGGGCGGACTTGGACGAAACCGGTGGCGTTGACCTCCGGGCAGAAATGGCATCAAGCGCCCAGCAATGTGTGGTATGCGAACGGATGTGTTTATCTGGTGATGGAGCAGCGGGTGACTCAGGTGATCGAGCACTGGTATGTGGGTGAGTTGGCGCCTGTTTTGATGCGGGCGAAGATTGGGGATGATTTAACGAAGCGGGAGTCTTGGACCTTCGCGGAGGCGCCCCAGTTCAACGAGGCGGTTGATTTGACCCGGGTCGACTTGGTGGGGATTCCGTTCTATCCGTATGTGCCCGCAGCGGGGGTGAAGTTGGCCCCCCATCGGGATATGGCGCCACCGGGATGGTTGGAGGCTAACGTGGTGCAGTTCTCCGATCCGGGACACTTTTGGTATGATCCGACGGGTCGAACGTTTCACTTGTGGATGCGGGCGCATACTGGGAGCATGGGGTATGCCGCGATCGCCAAGGTGGTGGAAGCGGGGCCTAAGCCCGGAGAAGGTTCAATGAAGCTGGAGCTCGAAACCGCACCTTCCGGAAAGACGGTGGTGTATGTGCCGCTCCCCGGGGGGCAGATGCGGTTTCACGTCGTCTACGATGAGCGGGAAAAACTCTATTGGCTACTCAGCACTCAGGCGACGGACAGCATGCGGCGGCCAGAGCTTTTGCCGGACAATCGGTATAGCTTGGCAGACAATGAACGGCGCCGGATGCAGCTGCATTATTCGCGCAATATGATGGACTGGTGTTTTGCAGGGATCGTGGCAGTCGGGGAGGTCGAGCAGGCGTCGCGACATTATGCGACTCTGGTCATTGAAGGAGAGGATTTGGTGATACTCAGTCGTTCCGGTGATGCTCATGCGAAGACGGCCCATAATGGGAACTTGATCACGTTTCATCGGGTGCCGGACTTTCGAGATCTGGCGGACCCTTGGATTAAGGAGACGATCAATGCGGCGCGCGAAGTGGGGGATTGAAAAACTGAAATGCTGAAAACTGAAAAGCTGAAAGATGGAGAGGCCGAAAACTAAAAAACTGAAACTCTAGTAACGCGGAAATCGGAGGGCGGGGTTAAAGAGGAACCGATCTTACAAAACCGAACACGAAAGCATCATGAACGACGACGAACCAAGCAGCGAAAATGGGAACCCGAAACCAGCCGGAATGTCGCGCCGAGGGTTCCTGCACGGCATGGGGGGCGCGGGAGCCTTTCTCGGCATGGCGGGATTGGCCGGCGGCCAAGCGGCCCCTCGAGATGCTGATGGGAATATCATCCCAGGTTTTGAAAAAAATCAGGATGACGCGAATGCGGCCCAAGACTGGCAGCCGGTCTCTGATCGCAAGATCCGCGTGGGCATCGCGGGATACGGCCTTTGTCGATTTGGCGCGCTCTTCTTTTATCAGAACCATCCCAACGTTGAGGTGGTGGCAGCCACCGACCTCGATCCCGGACGGTGTGCGGTTCTAGCCAAGGCAGTGGGGGCGAAGAAGACCTACCCGTCCTGTGAAGAAATGATCAAGGACAAGAGTATCGAAGCGATCTACATTGCGACCGATGCGCCGAGTCATGCTCGTTTGGCCATCATGGCTCTCAATCACGGCAAGCATGTTGTTTCGGCGGTGCCCGCGGTATTTGGATTTGAGGCGGAAGGCGAAGCGGAAGCGTTATTCAATGCCGTCAAACAGAGCGGCATGAAGTATATGATGAATGAAACCTCGGCCTTTCATCAGGATCTTTATGAGAAGCGAGTTCAGTATCAGGCGGGCGCTCTGGGGCAGGTGATTTATTCCGAAGGGGAATATTACCATGACTTTGGCAAGGGACTGACGGGCTATAATCCGAAAAATGGGAAAATCGATTTGATGGGGTGGCGGAGAGGTTTGGTGCCGATGTGGTATCCCACCCATTCGGCGGCCTATTATACGTCCATCACCGGTGGGCGTTTTATGGAAGTGTCATGCCTGGGAACGAAGAGCCTCTATGAGGGATTTCAGAAAGAGAACAACCCCTACCAAAATTCCTTTGGCACCGAAGTCGCGATGTATCGCACCAGTGATGGCGGGATTTCGCGGATGGTGGTCGCCTGGGACATGAAGGATGCCCATGGGGAAAAGGGACGCGTCTATGGCCAAAAGCCCCACGACCCTAAGATTGATGGTCGTCGTCCGGCTTTACCACCCGGAGTAGGCGGGGGAGGCCATGGTGGGTCTCATGGGCACTTAACAAATAATTTCATCGAATCCATTTTGTTAGACAAGGAACCGATTGTGGGTATTGGTGATGCTTTAAATATGACCCTGTCGGGTGTCATTGCCCACCAGTCGGCTCTGAAGGGGGGCGAGTGGATGAAGATTCCCCAGTATACCTTGTGAATAGGCCTCGGCTGGTTGATCGAGCAAAGGGCGCTGTTGCCACATTTTGAATACGATGAGGGCAGTAAAGGGGAGCGCCTAATATCAACCTAGAGGGATTGTGACGAAATAGACTAACAAAAGGGCTTACGCTTCCGGGCAGCTAGTCTATGGGTTCGTCCGCAATTGCCGCTTTATATCCTGCAGTCCGCTCAGGTTGTTTTGCAGACTCACCTTAACGTCTTGCTCTTTGATGTGACCAAGAATGCCGATGGGACCTTCGAAGTCGCTGTCGAGGACCACCTGCATCATGGCGCTTTCGTGAACGCCGGATCCAAGCGGTATGATCTTGGTCGCAGCGGTGAGCGTGGCCGGGTCGGTCACACCGTTGAGGTTCACGCAATGCAGGTAGGGAAGCATGGTTTGGAAGGCTTGTTCGAACTGGGTGATGTCGCCGTGGCCGTGATGGAAATTGTAGATAATACCGACGTGTCCGGCGTTGTGCTCCTCCCTCAGGATCTTGCAGACCGCAGCCATGTTCGTGGGTTCGCCAGCCCAGCCGCCATGATTGTATAAGCCCAGTTTACTACCCATCTCTCGAGTCTGTTCGACCAACGGCAGGATTTGTTTTACCGCGGCTGCCATCTTTTCTTCATGTGTTCCGGTTTTGGGCGCGGCGAGGGTTTTCCAGATTTGCGGGGAGAGCTCGTATTTTTTGAAGAGCGTGAATGCTTTGTCGTGCGAACCCCAGAAGGCGGTGAATTCGATGTCGTGCTGCTTGTATTGGAGAATTTCTTCCTCGAAATGAGGCACATGTTCCGCGCGCCAGTCGTAGGCGCAGCGGGACAATCCGAGTTCGTTGAGTAACGTTGCCCGCGCCTCCGGGCTTCGGTTCATATTTGTCAAATGGGACAATGCACCAGGCGACGAGATTGTCTTTGCCGAACAAGGATTCGATTCGGTTGTCGCTCGTTGGGTCAGCTGCGTTTCCGGCGAAGGGCGCAGTGAGGAGCAGGGTGGTGAGAAGGAGCTGAACTTTCATGGCGTTGTTGGTAATGAAATACGTTTATTCGTCAATTTCCGGAGTCAGTCGTAGGATCATGCCGCGTCTGTCAGTGAGAACATAGAGGGAGCCGTCAGGGGCGGTCTTGATGTCACGGATGCGGCCGGATTCGCGGAGAATGACTTCTTCTTTCACGACCTTGTGACCATCCAGCACAAGCCGGTAAATGAGCTGATGCTTCAGCGTCGCGACGAGAAGATTGTTTTTCCAGGCGGGGAACAAGGGACTGTCGACAAACTCGATTCCGCAGATACCGGGAGAGGGATCCCAATAGTGAATCGGATCCACCATTCCGGGAAGAGATTTGTAGGGAGTCTGGACCGACCCATCGAGGTCCAATCCTTTGGTAACAATTGGCCAGCCGTAGTTGGCGCCGGCCTCGATGACATTGATCTCATCGCCACCCATTGGGCCGTGCTCCGCGGCCCACATTTCACGGGTTTCAGGATGAATCGCCATGCCTTGAGCGTTGCGTGATCCGTAAGCGAACACCGAGGTCAGGACGCCCTCACTCTCCAATGCATTGTAGGGGTTGTCAGCCACGGGTCGACCGTCGTCGTGAAGGCGGTGGAATTTGCCTTCCGGCCGGGATAGGTTCTGGGCATTCAGCATCCTCTGCCGGTCGCCAATCGAGAAATGGAGGTTCTCCTCCTCATCAAAAACCATCCGTCCGCCGAAATGACCGGCGATTGATGTGTAGTCCTCCGGTCGGGGATCATAGATCACTTCCTCATCGATCCACGCGTGATTACGGATTCGGCCACGGATGATACGGGTCGAACAAGCCTGTTTACCTTCGACCGTTGGGAGATTGCCCCCTTCATGAACATAAGAGAGGTAGATCCAGCCGTTCTCCTTGTAACGGGGATGTAGCGCCACATCCAAGAACCCAATCTGGTTCCATAGTTTAGAGACTGCAGAGGGCGGTTCGGTTAAACCGGTTATGGGCGCCGGGAGCACCTTGCCATCAATCATCAGTCGAAGTTGACCGCCGAGTTCAGAAAACAAGGCTGTCCGCTCATCCAGAAATTCAATTCCCCAGGGTCGATCCAAGCCCTCGGCGAGGACTTCGACCTTGATCTTGTAATGCTCGGTTTCGGAACGCCCCCGGGGCGGTGGTATGACCCCCATCTGCTTCTCTTTTTTGAGGATTTAGCTGAGGACCTCACCGATTTGGCCGTCGCTGAGGACCTCGCCCCAGGCGATCATCTCCGTATCAGGAATGCCGTTTTTAATATTTTGAATTTGATAAATTTGGTCTGAACCGTGGTGCCAAACTCCGTCCAGAAAACCCGAAAACTGCCCGCCCTCTAGATTCGCGCCGTGGCATGCGGAGCAGTAGGTGGCATAGATGTCGGCGCCCTTCGTCAAATCCTGCGATGAGGCAGTCGGCGAGATCCACAAAAAGGAAAGCAAGGCGCCGAGCAATCGACGCACCGGAGTAAAACTGCTAGAGAAAAGGGCGCGGCGCTGAACAGAAGGCAGGCTTTGCATATTGGGGTTCAAACTAAGATCACTGAAGGGTATTTTAGTATAGTCGTGAGAACTGAGAAGTTAAAATCCTAAAAACTGAAATACCCGGATGGAGATACGCGATCTTCAGGATTTCCTGAGTGCTCTCGAAGTAGCAGGACGTAGCGGAAAGCGCTGAAACTACGCGCGGATACATCTGAGTGTTTCCGGAAGCCCGAAGACAAATCAAAGCGATCGCCACGCGCCGGGGACCAAGTCGGAGGGCAATTGAATGTCGCCGATGCTCTCGCGGTGGAGGGCGGTGACTTGGCAGCCGACCCGATGGAACATACGACGGACTTGGCGGTAGCGACCCTCGTGTAACGTCACTCGAGCGGTGGTTGTCGTGAGGATCTCTAACCCGGCGGGTTGGGTGGTGATGTCTTCGGTTTGGAAATAGAAACCGGCGGTGAATCTCGTCGGAGCGTCAGGAGGGATCGGCTCCTTGGTGGTCACGTGGTAGACCTTGGGCACCTTTTTGTAAGGGTGCATCAGTGTCTTGGACCAACGGCCGTCGTTGGTGAGGAGGACGAGGCCCGAGGTATTGATATCCAAGCGGCCGACGAGGTGCAGCGTTTCCTTGTCGGGGTCGTCGATCAGGTCGATTACGGTCGAGTGCTTGTTGTCATTTGTCGCACTGAGCACGCCGATGGGTTTGTGCAGCATGAGACAGAGGCGGCGGCTGATTGGTTGGACGATGGTATCGTCAAGGGTGACTTGGGCAAAGCGGTCGATCTCTTCGTCGTGTTGCTTGGCGACCCGATCGTTTATCTTCACGCGTCTCGCCATGACCGATTCCCGGGCGCGCGTGCGGCCCATGTGCTGGTGTTTGGCGAGAAGGCGATCGAGTTTCAATGGGCTGGGAAGTAGCTAGTAGTGAGTAGCGGGTAGTGGGTAGCGAGTAGAAATCAGCGGCGCACTGCGACGGCCCGTCTGCACGAGGATTACTCACGCAAAGACGCTAAGGCGCTAGCGTCAGCCTGTTGTGTTTTACAGAAGGAAACAGAGAGAGCGAAGCTGTCAGCACGGTATGAGTTCCGGGATGTCTTGTTACTTCGCGGGCGTGAGCCGCAGGGGACGGGTTCGGGTCGTGACTAAATTGCTGAAGCAATGCGTCTACGACCCGACCCCGGTGGGCGACTCTGATGGGGAATTCGGATCGGTTGTTACGTGCTGACGGTTCTTGATACTTGTTACTTGTTACTTCGTGGTTGGGGGGATGCCGTCCGGCATCCCCCCAACCACGCTATGAGCCAATCTTCTTCTATTTCAATTAAGTGCCCGAGTTGTGGGCGGGAGCAGGAATTCACCACGTGGAGTTCCATCAACGTTTCTCTGAACCCGGAGAAAAAGAACGAGCTGCGTAATGGTTCGTTGAATCGGTTCACGTGCGAATCGTGTAGTGAGTCGAGTGAGGTGAACTATCCCGTCCTTTATCACGATCCGGACAAGAAGTTCATGGTCTGGCTGAATGGCGAAGACGCCGATATCCGTGGTCTCATGGCTGGGGACTTTCTCGATGAATACCATCTGCGGCTCGTTAATTCGCGGAATCATTTGGTGGAGAAAACCCACGTGCTCGAGATGGGCCTGGATGACCGGCTCCTGGAGCTATTTAAAGTGAGCATGCGCATGGGCGATAAAAGTATCCCCGAGGGGGATCTACTCTTCGCGGGGGTGGGCTCCGGCCAGAACGATCTCAAAGAGCTGCAGTTCGCGGTGGTTTCGGAGAAGGAAACCAAGTTCATTGGCGCGGGATTCAAGGCCTTCGAGGAATTCGCGGTAACATTTCAACCGATGTTGGAGGCCGAACCCCTCGAAGCCGCCAAATGGGTTCAGGTCGATCAAGCATATGCCAAGGCTCTCCTGCAACGGCACCTTCCGCAAAACTCGGATTAGAACTCGATCAGCTCGCGCGTCAGTTCGCCCGCCGCTGGGTTTGGCTGCCGGGACGGCGGAGGAAATGGAATCGGTTATTCGTCGATGGGTAGTGTTCGGATTGTGCTCTTGGAATAGCAGCGAGGCCCTTTAGGGTGTTGGAATGATACGACTTCTTAGTGCCCCGAGGATGTTTGCGGTTTGTTTGGCTTTAGTGGTTTCCGCAGTCGATGCGAAGGAGGTGAACGTATTGTTCATTGGTAACAGTTACACCAATCGACATAATCAGCCCGATCTCGTTGAGCGGGTGATGGAGGAGGGCGACTCATCGAAGGATTACCAGATGTCGCGCGTGATCTATGGCGGACAGAACATGTTCAAACATTCGACGTATTATTTCAGTCAGTCGTTTATCGAGCAGGCTTCAATTTCCGATGCCGAAATTCGGGAGCGAATCGAGACGATGAAACGTCTCTTGGAGTCGGACGAAGCACCGGATCCGGCGGAGTGGACGAGGCACTGGGCATCGCTGGGCACCAAGCCGGGGCAGATGAAGTTTGCTGATATCCACAAGCAAATCCGGTCGGCGATTAAGAATCACGAAGCGTTGTTGGATGAAAACCCACGTCAGCAGTGGGATTACGTCGTGCTCCAAAGTTGGCGGGATGTGTCGTCTGATCCGGATCAGGCTTATGCTAAATACGCGACCCGCTTGGCGCGGATCGCTCAGGCGAACGGTGCCAAAGTCATCCTCTATATGACGTCACCCGAAACTCAAAATCAGGAGCCAGTAGAGGGACCATTTAATCTCGAATCTGCCGATCGGGATGTGGCGATTGGGTTGGAGTTAGTGAAACGAATCAAACCCGCGGCGGTGGTATCGGTGCCGCTGGCGATCAAGAACATCCAGGCGGGAGGCACGGACCTGCTTTTCCGTTATGTGAATGACGGTCATCTGAATCAGACCTGCGCGTTCCTGACTTCTAATATCTTCTACGCGGCTCTGACGGGAGAAAGTTCGGAGGGGTTTGCTTACAATTCGGTGACCGAAAACAAAGTCAAAGATGGGAAGGATCCGGATGGCGGTGAACTCACCGTGGTATTTGACGACAAAACCAAACGCTACCTGCAACGGATGGCGTTTGAGTCGACCGAAGAATTCAAAGCAATGGCGCGGTAGCCCGTGGATTCCCGACGGATTCTTACAGTAATAACCTGGCTAACCCCCACGGGTTTTCGTCACAGAGGACACGGAGGATGCAAAGAGATTTAGGAGGAGTAATTTGGGGACTAATCACCCTCTCTGTCCTCGGTCCTTTCTTTGTGGTCTCCGCTAACTGAAATTCTGATTCGCCGGAATTCCTACCTTGTTAGGCAAGCAGAGACGTCGCTCGTTTGCAGAGCTGCAAGGCCAAGCCCCACGGGTCACGCAGCATGACGAGGTGAGAACCGTCGGCGAGTTGGTCATTGCTGACGGCGGTGGCTCCAGCAGCGATCAGACGAGCCGAATCAACCGTTGGATCTTCGCTGGTGAACGCGAGGTGGAAGAGCAGGGGGTTCCAGTTGGCGTAGTTAGGAACTTCATCCGACGGATTGCAGTAGATCTCCAACACGGTCGTTTCATCGTCGGCGAGAAAGTGGCACTGACAAGGCTCGGGTTTGTGACGGACCACCTTGAGTCCGAGGTGGGTGCAATACCAGGCGGCGACAGCCACGGGATCAGCTACGTTGTAGGCGATGTGTTCGATTTTCATCGGTAAATTGAGACAAGAAAACAGAGAGTGGAAAGAGAAGGGTTACACGGACGACTCGAATTGAAACCGTCTAGAATAAGACGAGTTAATTCGCACGACTTCAGGGGCGCGAGTCCCATGCTGGTCGACCGTTGAAGTAAGGATGAGAGCGGAGACGATTTTAGCGCTACCGGGATACTTTTATGATAGTGGCACCGGTTGGGTTTATTGGCGTCTTGCCTACACGGGTGCCGTAGTGGAAGTCACGAATTTCGACGCTAAGTATTTTTTGACCCTCTGCTTCAAGGAGGGCGGTGGGAACGATAATATTGTCCGATAGTTGATCGTCCCAGTGCCCCGTCCAGAGGGGGACACTACCGTCCTCGGGGTAAGACGGAGTCGTTATTGCCAGATAGACATAGGGTGGGCGCTGATACATGTGCTCCACGATGGAGTCGTTCGGCCGCGGGGCACCGTGGATTGCGATCGAGTGGTGACGGTTGTGGTCGCTCGGAGATGCGGCTCGGAAAAGTGGGGGAGCGGGATCAATGATCGGCGACTCCGTATAGATGGTCGGAGCGACATCCCAGCGTAGGCCACCATTGGTGCTGCGGCGTTCGCCGTTGGGGGTGTCGATCACGAGAGTCTCGGTGTCGGCCTCGAATCGAATCGCGGAAGCGGATTCGTAGAGTAGCCAGGAAACGGATACCCAATCGGATGCTGGGTTGGTCGAACGGCGGTAGACGGCGGGCCGGCCGGTGCAGATTGCCCATTCCCAGTCTTCGCCGTTCACGGTGCCGGAGGTGGTTGCGAGCAGGGTGCGCGGGAGTAAGCCTCGATTGCAGGTCTCCCAAGTTACCCCGCCGTCGATTGAGCGATAGATCCCCACGTTGGTTCCGGCGAAGACGGCGTTTGGGGTGACCAGAAAACTGCGGGCGAATTCACAGGTGAGAGATTGGCCTACTTCATGCCACGTCGCGCCGGCGTCGGTGGTCTTCCAATTTGAATAGTCACTGCCGGCGTAAATAACGTTGGGATCTTTAGGGTCGAAGGCGGAACCGCTGATTAATACCGCTCCATAGTGGGGCGTGCGTTTTTGGGGTGCAATTCCGCGGCTCGAAGAGACCCAGCTCTGTCCGTTGTTGTAGGACTTAAACATGCCTTGATGATGCGTTTCAGCATACAAGAGGCCGGGGGTAACTGGATCGGGCACGACGCGATCTCCGCGTCGAAAGATGGGGCCGATAGATTCGTGCCGCCACGTGTCACCCCCATCGTCGCTCCGGTGATAACCACCTTCCCAGCGGCCACCGAGAAAAAGGGTTTTGGGATGGTGGGGGGCGAGTGTGAGGTGTTGAAAGCGGCCGAATTGTTTTGGCCAATCCGGATCGGGCCAAGGCACGTTGTGGTTGGCGACGAATTGGGGATAATCGAAGACGTGGGTCCAGGGTCCGGCGCCACCGGTGGTGCTGCGATGCACGCCGTTGGGGCTGAGCACGAAGAGTCGCTCGGAGTCCGTCGGGTCGATGGCGAGGCTGAGAATACTGTGGTCTGGCATCGCCGCCAGTTGCCACGAGTCACCGCCATTGATTGATTCCCACAGTCCTGATTCGCGTCCGCCCGCGAAAAGGTGCGACGCGTCGGATGGATCGAGTACCACAATGTTGTAGTAGCGCAGGTCGGGGCGGGGGCTGATATCTGACCAAAAATCTCCACCATCAGTGGAGCGATACAGTCCGCCGCCGTTGGTCGCGGCGTAGATGAGGCCGGCATCGTCGGGCGAAACGGCTAGTTTCATAATGTAGGCTGAAGCCGGAGGCGGCACCGCTGGAACTTCCGCTTGGGTTGTTGATCCGTAACTCAGCGCAATTAGGGTAGCCGCAATGGGGAGGAGGTGAGGTTTTGACCAACGCATCGATCGTGACTTTTACCCCAAGTCCGGAACGGTGCAAGGAACGGTGCGTGGTCGGGGCGCCGGTGAGCGAAGATGAGAACCGGGTTGATAGAGAGGGGGAGAAGAAGAGGGACAGTGACGGATTAGGAGAAAGATAATGATTCTTTGAGGCGGTAGTCCGCTTGCGGTCCGGAGATCGGCTCACTAGATCTTTGATTAACACCCCTATGAATCTAGCTACACCCTTGCGTGCATTTGCACTTTTCTTGGTCTCCGCAGTCGTTTTGACCGCCGCCAATCGTCCTAATATTCTTTGGATCGTGAGTGAAGATAACAGCCCGGATTACATCGGTTGTTACGGCGATCCGCACGGCATGACGCCAACGATTGATCGATTGGCGCGGGACGGAGTGCTCTACGAAAAGGCATACTCTAATGCGGCCGTATGCGGCCCGGCGCGCACCACCCTCATTCTCGGCATGTATCCACCGTCCGTGGGCGGAGAGCACATGCGTAGTCAGGCGCCGTTGCCGTCCCACATTCAGATTTATCCGCAATACCTGAGCGATGCGGGCTACTACACGACCAATAACAGCAAAAAGGACTACAACATCGATCAGAACACGCCGGGTTGGGCGGAGAGCAGTAACAAAGCTCACTGGAAAAATCGGCCTGACGGGAAACCTTTTTTCGCGATCTTCAACACCAACATCACCCACGAAAGTGCGCTCCATCCGAAGAAGTATGATGGGAAGTTTGGTATCCCTCTGGAGCAGGTGAGGGTGCCGGCCTACATCCCGGATACCCAGCACGCGCGTGAGCGGATCGCGACCTACTACTCTCGCATCAACGACATGGATCAGTTTGTCGCGGATCGACTGCACGAGCTGGATGATGCCGGGTTAGCGGACGATACTATTGTTTTTTATTACGGCGACCACGGCGGCATCATGCCGCGTAGCAAACGTTTCGTTTACGACAGTGGCACGCACGTTCCCTTGGTGATTCGTATCCCGGAGAAATGGGCCCACCTTTCACCCCACGCCGCTGGCACTCGGACGGATGAGATCGTCGGCTTCGTGGATTTCGCGCCGACTTTACTCAATATGGCCGGAGCTAAAGTTCCCGAACACATGCAAGGCCGCGCGTTCCTCGGTAAGAATCTCGGAGCTGCTCCCGAATACGCTTACACCTTCCGCGCCCGCGCCGATGAGCGAATCGACTTTAAACGCGGGGTGACGGACGGTCATTTCAACTATATCCGCAACTACCTCGCTTATCTGCCTTCCGGGCAGCACGTGAATTATATCTGGGAGAACCCGGTGGCGCCCGAATGGGAAGCGCTGTTCCAGGCTGGTAAAACCAACGCAGCGCAAAGCGCCTTTTTTGAACCTGCGCCGTTGGAAGAACTCTTCGATCTCGAAAAGGATCCCGACGAGGTGAACAACCTCGCGAAAGACCCCAAATACCGCGAAGTGCTGGTGCGGATGCGGGAGGCCAATCGGGCTCATATACTGCGGATTTATGACAGTGGATTCGTTCCCGAGGCGTTGTTGGTGGAGTGGAGCCGTGGATCTGGTAAGTCACCTCACGATATTGCCCGTGACGAAGGTCAGTATCCACTGGCGAAGATCATCGCGGCCGCAGATGTCCTCTTGGACAGCGAAGCGGCCGCTTTGCCGAAACTGACTCGGTTACTGAACTCCAAGAATCCCATCATTCAGTATTGGGCGCTGATCAATTGCATGGTGATTAAAACTGAGGACGAGAAAATCACGAAACGCATCATGGGATTGACGCGTAGCCCGGTCGATGCGACGCGCATTGCCGCTGCGGAACACCTAGCGCGGTTGGGTAAGAAAGACCCCCGTCCGGTGTTGAATGAGGTTCTCTTAAATAATTCGAATGTTTTGGCCCGGTTACAGGCGATCAACGCGTTGGATCATGTGCAGGAGGCCTATCCCTATGATGCGAATGTTTTTGAGCGATCAGCCGCGATGTGGCCGACCAACGTAAAAGACCTCTCCGCCGAGTGGATGGGACGTTACAAGGCTTACGATGTTCGCGTAATGGAGTTCCTAGCTAAGCAAGACGCGAAGTAACAGGCGCGTATGGCGCGAAGTTCCAAGTAGCAGGTATCAGTAACAAAAGGCAGTCTCTTACTCATTCTCTTTCTCTTTCTCGGCGTTGGGTGAGGCCCGTTGGCCTGTGAGTTTTGCCCACGCCTACGAACGAAGTGAATGGCCCGTCAATACACGAAAAATACAGAAAGCTACGCACTGCATCGAGAACGAGAACGATTACGAAAGCGCGGAGTCCTCGTTTGAATCAACCTCGGTGCTCTCCGTGCCTTCTCGGTGTTCTCTGTGACCAAATTCCCTTGGTGGTTTTTGACTGGTGAGTGTCGTTTTGCTCGGGGCGCGGAATAGGAGGAGGGGGAATTCGCTCCGATCGTTTGATGCCGAGGAGCGGTTATGCTTCCTTCTAGCCACTTACCCTCATTTTTACTCATTATGCTTACTCCAATTATTCGTCGCTCCATCTCTTTTATTCTTCTCCTTGCCGGTCTCACTGGCGCGGTTGTGGCCAAGGATTACCAGGTCACTGATCAAACCATCCGTTGGACGGGTAGCACACCGGTAAAGTTTCATACGGGATTACTGACCCCCAAGTCTTCCACAATCAGCATCAATGAGGATGGCTCGGTTGAGCACCTTGAGGTCATTTTGGACATGGATTCGATCAATGTGACCGACATGGGTGAAGGGCGGATGCGTAACAAATTGACAGGCCATCTGAAGAACGAAGATTTTTTTCATGTGAGTGCTCACCCTACCGCGAAATTCACGATGAATCGCCACGAGGCTGGGGTGCTTAGGGGCATGCTCGAAATTCGCGGGGTGCGGATGGACTTTGGAATTCCCGTGGAAATAAAGGGCGACGCGATGAAGGGCTGGAGCCTCGTCGGTAGCTTTACTTTTGATCGCCAGGAATTTGATGTAAATTATCAGGCCGGTGGCTTGTTGGGTGCAGCCAAGGACAAACTGATTTCGGACGACATCAAAGTAGACGTCTCACTGCAGGTCGCGCCTTAGGGAACAGCCGAATGTGGCCATCCGCTCGTTGAGATGGGCCCACGAAACACACAAAACCGTCAGCATACCTTGGGTTCTGGATATCTTGATACTTGTTACTTGAGATTTGTTACTTCGCGCTTGGCGCGTTTGATACTTGGAACTTCGCGCGCAAAGCGCGCGTTTCGTGCTTGGAGGTGAGGGGGGAATCCGGTGAGTTGGCGAGGTGCTTAGTTATCGCCACTCATTTCATGCCGGGAATTTCGGCGACGTGATCAAGCACGTCGTTCTGATCGAGTTGTTGCGTTACGCCACCCTCAAGGGAAAGGCGATTACCTACATCGATACCCACGCGGGTGCAGGATGTTTCGATTTGCGGTCCGAGCACGCATCCAAACTCAATGAGTGGGAGCAGGGAGTGGGCCGATTGAAGCGGGGCGAATTTCCCGAATTGGAAACGTATTTTTCCGTCATTGATGAAGTGAATCCAGACGGCGGTTTGGACTTCTATCCCGGGTCTCCGATCTTCGCGCAAGCATTACTCCGTGGTCGCGATAGCGGTAAGCTGTTCGAGTTACATTCGCGAGACTGTGAGACCTTGACTGAGACGATGGCGGGTGATCTCCGCTTCGAAGTGCGTCGGTTCGACGGGTTCAATGGACTGATAAAACAGGTGCCCCCGCCGTCCAGTCGCGCGGTTGTATTGATCGACCCCCCTTATGAGGTGAAGGAGGATTACGATACGGTCGTTCAAACATTGGCTGATGCTTACCGGAAGTTCCCGACAGGAACCTATGCCCTATGGTATCCGGTGGTGGAGCGTTCGCGGATCGATCAGATGGTTGCGGAGATTAGGAAGAGTGAGATTCGAGATGTGCGGAGATGGGAACTCGGGGTGAAACCTGATGGCACCGGTGGTATGACTGCGGCGGGTATGATTGTATTGAATCCTCCGTGGACCTTGCAGGACAAATTGGACCCAGTGCTGACGCGGTTGGCAGCGGTGCTAGGAAACGATCACGCGGGCTTCGCGGCATGCGATGTAATCGCGGAGGAGTAGGGTTAGTTTGAAAGTAGTGAGGAGCGAGTAGCGGGTAGTGAGTAGCCGGACTGGCCGGCAGTTTTCTATTTTTAAACCACAGATTTGCTACTTGGCACTTCGCGGAGTGGGCTCGGTTTTTTCGAAGACGATGACGTGTTGCCAGGAGAGGGAGTCGCTGTCGGTTTTTACCCACTTCAAGGGATGAGGCTCCATCTCGCGTCGGGCTTGAGCTTCGGTCATTTTGTGGAGCGGCTTGATGGGCACCCAGTCGTCCTCCTTGCGGTATTCAACCAGGATTAATCGTCCCCCTGGTTTCAGCGCCTCACAGATCGATTGGATCATTTCGTAGGGGTGGGAGCACTCGTGGTAAACATCGACCATAAAGGCCATGTCAATTTGGTCGGCAGGTAGATTGGTGTCTTCAATTTCTCCCAGTATGGGGGTGACATTGGTGATGCCTTCGGCGTCGAGGTTCTGTTTCAGAATGGTCAACATCTCCGGTTGGATATCAACGGCATAGACCTGCCCGGATGTTCCGACGATAGGAGCGATGCGACGCGTATGATAACCGGAGCCAACCCCGATATCCGCGATATGTTGGCCGGATTTCAGCTCGAAGAGTTCGAGAAGTTTGGTGGGGTTCTCTTCTTCCTCGCGCTCAGGACGCTCGAGCCAACTTGCCCCTTGATGGCCCATGACGTGCGCGATGGGACGCTCGAAGTAGATTTTGCCGGTGGCATCGCGAGATGGATTGTCCGACTGGGTGTAGCCGGGATGTGCGCCGTTCAGGGCCGTAGTCGCTAGACTCAGCGCAGCGAGAACTAACAGAATGGGGGTCCGTCTGAAGTGAGGCATGCGTGAAACCTAGCAGCATCGGCGTAGAACTCAAACCTCCCGATCTCTCCGTTGGTCGCTAGGCCCAGGCTTCGGTTGGGCTGAAACGTTGCCATGCACTCTAGATTGGTCAGCCTGGGAGGCATGAAGATTTTCTTACCTCTCCTCACTTCGACCATCATTGCACTGGGCCTGACCGGGTGCGGTGGTTCGGACGCGTAGTCCGGATCTGAGTCCGTGGCCACTGCTGATTCGAAGGCAGTCGCTCAAACCATGCCCGATCGCCTTAAGAACGGTGATGAAGCCTCGGAGATCGTTAAAGAGGCTGTGATGAATCAAACGGCCCTGGTGGAAACCAAGATGTCTGAGATTAAGATGCCCGATCTGGCGGGAATTTCGGCGGATCAGCTGGGACAACTGAGCATTGCGGCGCTGACCAACTTGGCCGGAATGGCAGACGCTGAGTCGCCGGGGATGATGAGTCAGCTCAGTGGGCTGAAATCTTCGCTCAGTTCCAAGGATCCGATTGAGGCGTTAGGGCAGTTGAAAGAGTGGGCAGTGATGGCTCAGCAAATCCCGGGAGCAGCGGCAGGGATTGAGGCGACCAAGGGGATGGTGAGTGCGTGGGCCTTGAAGCAAGGATTTGATCCTTCGTTGATCAACCCGGTTTTAAGCGCCTTGCAGGCGGGCGATTTGGGCCGACTGGCTGCGCAAGCGGCCAAGCTCTCCGGCACAGTGGACTTGTCCGATCAATAGGTCCAGATTCTCAACGGAGTGCTGAGCAATTACGGCATCGATGCGAAGGCCGGTGAAGTATTGAACAGCGTCAAGGGCCTATTCGGTCGTTGATTCTTTTTCGACCAATCGGATTCCGTCGGGATCGATGGTGATCAAGCGTTCACGGTAAAGGGCGCCGATCGCCTGTTTGAAGGCCTTCTTACTCACTTCAAACGTGGTCCGAATATCTTCGGGTGGGCTCTTGTCGTGATAGGGTAGGAAGCCGCCTTCGGCTCGTTTGAGCATGCCGAAGATTTTATCCCGCAGCGGTTCGATGCGTTCGTAGCCGGAATCGTGCACGGTAAGATCGATTTTGCCGTCGGGACGTTCGCGACCAATGAAACCCGTCAGCTCACTTCCGATCGGAAGGGGGGCTGGTAGATCGGTGCGGTAAAGTAGGCCAATGTGGGATTGATCAACGATGGCTTTGTAGCCCAAAGGAGTCTCTCCGAAGATAATCAGATCCACGGACTCGCCGCGGTCGTATTCCGCTTCGGTGCGATCCAGATGGCGATCGACGCGGGCGGTGGCGACGATGCGATTGGTGCGTTCATCGAGGCGCACGAGCACGACGACCTTCTCGCCGACTTTGACCGTGCCCGCCCATTCCCGGTTCGGGAGTAGTAGATCTTTCGCCAAGCCCCAGTTGAGAAACGCGCCCATTTGTTGGTTGATGCTGACGACCTCCAAGGCGGCGAATTGGCCCACTTTGGCGAAGGGTTTATCCGTGGTGGCGATTACTCGATCCTCGGAATCTCGATAGAGGAACACGTCGATCGCACCGCCCGGGACCATCAGAGGGGTGGCGTAGCGTTTGGGCAGCAGAATTTGCCCCATGTCCTCGCCGTCGAGATAGAGCCCGGGGGCGGCTTCGTGAAGGATTGAGAGGAGGTTGGTTTCGCCGAGATAAGGCATAATAGAGAGGATGGAAGAACTGAGAGCGTCAGCTTGCTGGTTTGGCCCACGAAATACACTTAACCGTCAGCCTGTGTTATTTAATTTGGAACTCAGGGAATCAGGAAACTGAACTGTAAGTGGGTTGGATTGGAGATTGGTCAACTTGTTACTTGATACCTGATACTTGTTACTTCGAAGAGAAATGAACGAAGAGTTCACTCTTCGTTCATCATCTCTTCGAGTAGCGGTTTCATGCCTTCGACCCAGATTTGGTATCCGGCGGCGGAGAGGTGCAATTGGTCGGGCATGATGGCTTTGGCAATGGTGCCGTCGGCGGAAGTGAATTTCGGACCAAGATCGAGAAATCGGATTGAGTCCCCGTCATCCAACTGAGCGATGTCTGCGTTGATCGCGTTGATCTTCTGCATGTGAAGTTCGTAGTCCTCGACGACCCCTCCCCCATTGGAGCGAGGTCCGCGCGGGAACACCGCGAGCAGCAGCACCTTGGTCTCGGGCAGTTTCTCATGAATCATCGCGACGATTTTGCGGTTGGCGGCGGAAATATCCTCGGCCTCGAAATTGTGGATGTTGTTGGTGCCGATCATGAGCACGACGACCTTGGGGGCCACCTTGTCGAGTTCGCCTTGTTCGATGCGCCAAATAATATGCTGCGTCTGATCGCCGCCGATGCCGAAGTTGGCTGGTTGGTAGGCGCCCCAGGCTTCTTCCCAGATCTCCGTCTGCCTGGCCCAGCCAGCCGTGATGGAGTCACCGAGGAATAGCACCCCGACGGGGCCGGAGGTGGCGCGATCGAGAAAGTCAGCGTGGTAGCGGAAGAACCGGGGAGTGGCGTATTTTGGTTCACCGATGCTCGCATCGGAGGCCGGGAGGGAACTGGCGCCAATCAACGTGGCGGCAAGTAGTAGGATGATGCGGGAAGAGTAACGGGATAGGGGGGAGAAACGCATGATAGAGGCGACTGTAAGGTCGGCCGGCAGACAGGCGAAGGTTGAAATTATGTTTTTCGGCTTTTCACGGATTCAGAATTCGGTGTTGGTTGGGCTCATGTCATCCACACCAAACTACCGCACGATCGCCGAAGCCTACATCAAGGGACTTACTGGAGGAGCCATTGATCCTTCCGAGGTGATCGCCTGGGCAGATGATTTGCTCTGCAATGATCCTGACACGCAGGACTGGATGATCGAAATCTCCACGGCCAAGGCCGATGATCGAGTAGGCGTAGTAAGCCAACTCGGTTCGGTTAAGGGCGAGATCGACGAAGCCGCTTTGGCTGAGTTGGTCGCTAAGCAGGGTTAATCGGTCGAGGCTGCACGTCGAATCAGGCTTTTCCTCGTCCGAGAAGTCTGCCAATCACGGGGTGATGTTTACCCCCGTCCAATTCCGTCTTGCCCGATTTGTGCTGGCTGCTGCCAGCGCGGTCTTAACTAGCGCGCTCGCTGCCCAAACCGAAAAGTCCACCGAACCGGTGGTCGCGTGGCATGATGTATCCAACTGGGATATTGAAGGACGCGCTTGGATTGATCAGGAGCGTTCTCGTTGGTTTGATCGACTCCCCAAGAAGGCCGAAGGGTCGGTTACGAAAAAAGTGTGGGATTTGAGTCGATCCCCGACCGGTATGGTCGTGCGGTTTGAAACCGATGCGGATACCATCTGGGTTGATTTTTCGCTAATGAATGCGTCGCTCAACGGGGTGAATATGACGCCCATTTCTTCGAGTGGATTGGATTTGTATGCGCGCGGCGAAGGTGGGGAGTGGCGTTGGGTTGAGGCAGTGGGCCCACGCAAACAAACGCACCGCGGAATAATCGTGGAAGGCCTTGCTCCGGGACACCGGGAATACGCGCTGTATTTACCACTACGCAACGGCATCGATTCGCTAAAAATCGGAGTGCCGACCGTTGCGAAATTTGAGCCGCTGCAACCCCGTGAGGTGGCCCCCATTGTATTTTACGGCACATCGATCAATCACGGTGCTAGTGCCTCCCGTCCGGGTATGGTGCACACGGCTCTCCTAGGGCGGTGGTTTGATCGTCCCGTGGTGAACTTAGGCTTTGCCGGAAATGGTCGCATGGATGCGGCGGTGGGGGAGCTCATGGTCGATATTGACGCAGCGATATACGTTATCGATTGCCTGCCCAATATGAACGCAGCTGCTGTGCTCGAAAAGTGTGTGCCGTTGGTGAAGCAGCTGCGCGCCGCCCAGCCAGATATCCCGATCGTATTGGTCGAAGATCGTCGCAACCCAAATTCGTGGATTCTGCCGGATCGCAACGCGCACCACGACGCGAACCACGCGGCCTTGCGGGAGTGTTACGCCCAACTACGCTCGGAAGGCGTTCGCGATCTTTACTACATCGAAGGTGACGGATTGTTGGGCGACGACGGCGAGGGCACATCTGATGGATCTCACCCGAGTGACCTCGGGTTCTGGCGTCAGGCCAAGGTTTTTGAACCGATTTTACGTCAGGCTCTGATTGGTCGCTGAATTGGGTTTTGCATCCGAGAGGTAGGCGGTTTGGCATCTTGAGGATGCTCACCCCAGCTCGATTACCTCTGGTCCGTTTTCTATTGATTGCAGTAGGCGCGATTTTTTCCGTTCCGCTGGTCGCTCAAAGCGAAAAGGAGTCCTCTGAGCCGGAGGTCGCGTGGCATGATGTGACGACGTGGGATATTGAAGGCCGCGAGTGGGTCGACGAGGAGCGTTACAGTTGGTTCGATCGATTTCCCAAAAGGGCCGAAGGTTCGGTCACTGAAAGGGTGTGGGAATTGAGCCGTGCGACGGTCGGCATGCTGGTCCGCTTCAGCTCGGATACGGACACGATTTGGTTGGATTACGCGCTATCTAAGGGCGTGTTCAATGGCGTGAACACGTCCCCGATTGGCCATAGCGGATTTGATTTGTATGCCCGCGACGGTGCCGGGGAGTGGCGCTGGGTGAAATCGGCGGGACCGCGCAAACAGGCGGCCCAGATCGAAATGGTGACAGGGCTCGCTTCAGGGCAGCGGGAATACGCCCTTTACCTACCATTGTTTAACGGGATCGACTCGCTGTCCCTAGGCGTTTCGGACGGTTCGCATTTTAAACCGTTAGCACCCCGGGATATACGCCCGATTGTATTTTACGGCACTTCGATCAACCACGGTGCCAGTGCCTCACGGGCTGGTATGGTGCACACTGCGATATTGGGCCGATGGTTTGATCGCCCGGTCGTGAATCTAGGCTTCAGCGGTAATGGCCGGATGGATGCAGCGGTCGGTGAGCTGATGGGTGATATTGATGCGGCGGTCTACGTGATCGATTGTGCGCCCAACATGAATGCGGCAACAATTCTCGAGAAATGCGTGCCGTTAGTGAAGCAATTGCGCGCCGCCCAGCCGGATACTCCGATCGTGCTGGTGGAAGATCGACGCAACACCAACTCGTGGATCCAACCCGAACGCAGTGCTCATCATGACGCTAACCACGCCGCGCTACGGCAGTGTTACGCGGAGCTGCGAGCGGCTGGGTTCCGTGATTTGTATTACATTGAGGGCGACAATTTACTCGGAAACGACAGTGAAGGCACCGCTGATGGTTCACACCCCAGCGATTTGGGATTCTGGCGTCAGGCCAAGGTTTTTGAACCGATTCTGCGTCAGGCTCTGATTGGTCGCTGAATACTCCGATGCGCTTAGATAATTCAACTCTCCTCCTAGTCGAAGATGAAGCGCTGCTGCGTCGTCGCCTGGCGGCGAAGTTTGAACAGGCCGGGGCGGAGGTAGCGGTGGCCTCAGACCTGACTGAGGCGCGCCGTTTGGCTGCCGAGATGAGTTTCGATTTTGCGCTGATGGATGTGAACTTGCCGGACGGTCGCAGTCCAGAGCTGTTGGAGGAGAAAATTTTCGGTTCCAGCACGGTCGTGCTGATCATGACCTCGGAGGGTGGGATCGAAGGAGCGGTCGAAGCGATACGTTTGGGAGCCTCCGACTATTTGCCCAAGCCGGTGGATGTAAACGACGCGATGTTGCGGATGGCAGCGGCTCGGAAACGCCGGCGTCGCAGTCGCGGTGACACGTTCAAGCAGGAGAAGGAGACCGCCCAAAGTGCGGCCATCGTATTTGGCGAGTCGCTTCAAAAGGTGCGCCAGCAGTTGGATCGAATTTTGGTGGCGGATCGACGCCTAGCGGAGACGGGAACGGTGCAACCTTCCGTTCTCATTCTGGGAGAAACCGGCACGGGTAAAACGTCGCTTGCGCGTTGGCTGCATCATCAAGGTCCGCGGGCGCGGGGACCGTTGATTGAGGTCAACTGCTCGGCCCTGCCCGAAGCATTGGCGGAGTCCGAATTGTTCGGTCACGAGCGCGGAGCATTCACGGATGCGAAGGAAACCAAGATCGGACTGTTTGAAGCGTCCGAGGGAGGAACCTTGTTTTTGGATGAATTGCCGAGCTTGGCGCTGCCCCTGCAGGCGAAGTTATTAAAAGTCATCGAGGATCGAGAAGTGCGTCGGGTCGGTGGTCACAAAACGATTTCCGTCGATGTGCGCATCGTAGCAGCGGCTCAGGATATTCTGGCTGAGCAAGTGGCGCGTGGTGACTTTCGGGAAGACCTACGGCAGCGACTGGATCTCTTCCGGGTGAACATCCCGGCGTTGCGGGAACGTGGTGATGACGTCGTGGAGTTAGCCCAAACCTTCGCCGTTTCGATTGCGCAAAAATACGGCCTAGGCGAGGTCGTGATTCCGATCGAAGGCGCGGAACGCCTCCGCGGGCATGACTGGCCGGGTAACGTGCGGGAGCTCGCCCATGAGGTGGAACGCTCGCTGGTCTTCGGGGATGATAAATTGACTTTCGCTAGTCTAGACCGCGGTGCTGAAGGGGTCTCGTCAGAGCATCCTTGGCTGGCAGCTGGTTTTCGTTTTCCCGAGGAAGGTGGCTTCGACTTGGAGAATGCGATCACCGCTTTGGTGGAGCAGGCGATGGAGCAAGCAGGCGGAAACGCCACCGGCGCTGCTCGACTGCTAGGGGTGCCACGTGACTTCGTGAGGTATCGCCTGAAACAAGCGAAACGCTGAAATACGGCCCGAGAGTTTCAGGCGCGTCGCGTAGCAACAGGTAGGGCGTGCTCGCCGAGCGCGCCGTTGAGTCGGGATTGGTTTAAGTAGGATGGAACCGGCGGTGTCGGCGAAACCGCCCTACCAGAGTAATTTAATTTGCACGTTGAACGACGATTTCACCGCTGTGGCCTGCGGTGATCGGTATCATTTGCCCATATTGCCCCTGATTCTTAGGCCCAACCCCGATCGGGCTGACGGACCGTTTGCCAATTCTCGAGATTGTTGAGGTGAATTGGGGAAAGTTCCCCGCTCAGATTGTGGGTTATTGGGAAATATTCCCCAATAGCCTGATCGTGCTGAAATGGATAAAAATCCTTAAGTATCTTATATACAGTAAGAAAAGGAATTTCTGGTCGTTGGCACGAAGGTTGCAAATGGGTTGGCACCGGCAATTTAACCTCAGAATCAAAATTATCATGAAAACATCCCTACTCAAAATGGCCCTATTGGCCTTAACCGTAACCGCTGGAGCGGCTTTCGCACAGAAACGTCCGCAACGCCCAGAAGGTGGCGAAGATCGTCGTCCTTCTGCAGACCAAGTTCGTATCCCTCGTGGAGTCGAACTGCCGACCGATGTGCAAACCCTCGTCGATCAGTTCCGAGCCCAACGCTCAGCGTTGCTCGATGCTCGCAAATCCGCCCTATCTGGCCTCAAGGATGCGACTGCAGAAGAGCGTCGCGCAGCCCTAACCGCGTTGCGCGAGTCGCAACGTGAACAGGCTGGGACTCAGCGTGATCTCGCTCGCGATATCCGTCGTGAACTCCGCGACCTTCGCCGTGATCGGGCTGGTTCCGGTGACGGAGGCTGATTATATTTCGGTGCAGCGGTAAAACGCTGGTCCGCTTCACCGAGACGGCTGGGTGGGAATTGATCCTCCTACCTGGTCCGTCTCGTTAATCGGCGCTCCGACGCGCCACGCCTATCACGGCGTAACTTCGTTGGAACTGCAGACGAATCTGATGCGAAGATTCTACCTGTTTTTAGCTCCGGTTGGTTCGCAAAAACTCTCTCACAAAACCCAGCGTGAATTTTCCACCCCTCATTTCGGGGATGATGGCACCTGCCTTCGTCCCATGCCGGCTCATCCTCATAGGGATACTGGCGATCCTACCCGAGCTCTCGGCGCAGCCCGCGACTGATGAATCGGATGATTCCGTCGTCGACCAGTTGTTGGCGTTACCGGATGACTTGGAGGAAGAGTTGCCCGACGATGTGAAGGCGTTCTTGGCGGAACTGGATGAAGAGTCGAATTGGTTTCCGTCATTCACTCTTTCCGCGCTGATGGGGGAACGGGACAATGTCGGACTCAGTTCGGTCGTGCCGCAATCGGCCTACTTCGGCGAAGCCCGAGCCGAGGGCTTTTTGTGGTGGCAGCCTTTGGATTCAGCCTGGGAGGGACTGGTGATGCTAGATGGGCGACACCGTCGTTATGAAAACAACCCAGTGGCGGACGAAGAACAATCGTGGCTGGGGCAAGCCGAACTCAGTTGGCTACCGCTGCGGTGGTTTGATTTGAAGGTGCGCACCCAAGGGTTTTTCCAGGATGAAGTGATCGATCTTTCGACCACGGCGGCGCAACGCACCGTGCTGCCGATCCAAGTATTAGGCGGTCGAGCTGATTTGACCGCTCGATTCAAATTACCATTTGGGGTGGCGATTGAATCCAGGGCAGGGGGCCTGCGTTCTGATTATCGAGAATTGGCGGAGGATTTTTACAGCCGAGATTGGTGGAACGGCGTGACTTGGGCGCCCGCCCGATGGATGAAGCTTTACTACGGTCAACAAACGATCGATCGGGATTACGATTTCCGGAATCAAACGACAGCCGGGGGACGTTCCATTGCGGATACCCTCTTGGCTTTTGGTCAGGATGAAGAGCAGGGCCGTTTGCAGTTCAAAATGAAGTGGCTCGGCAGCTGGCGATTGGACGTGGCTGGAGGGCTCGTGGAGAACCGCGACAACGCGGCAGGGTTTTTTAACTACGACCGAAAGCGTTGGCGGAGCGAGCTTGAGTGGGTGAGCCCCGAGGATCGTTGGGAATTGCGCGTCGAGTGGGAGGAGAAGGCCACGGATTATCTGAACCAGACGGTGGGAGCAGGCCTCAATCCGGAAGGGCGTCGCCAGGACGATCGGCTGCGGCGTGGCGAGGTCATCTGGCGTTTCAATGACCGCTGGAACGCACGAGTGGAATACGAAGACACCCTGAGCGAAAGCAATGAGGTCAATGCGACTTATCGTGATCGCACGATCTGGTTTGGCCTATCCTTCGAGTCCTAGTAGAAACGAATCTCCCCATGACATTCTCTGCCTCACATCAAGTCACCGATTCCCGCCTAAGTTGGGGAATTCTAGGGGGGGCAATTTTGGTGCTGATCGGGATAGTCGTTGCCGTCACTTGGCCTCTGCGCTCGGCATTGCATCAGCAGGTGCTGCGGAGAGAAGCCTCGGCCATGGCCGCGGTGGTAGAAATCCAAACCGAAACCGGCACGCAGTTGATCCGTGATTTAGGGGCCGAGCTTGAGGTTCTTGATCTGTTTTACGCGCTTTTGGAGTCACCTCGATTGGAAGACGTGGTGGCGATGCAGATGTTTGAGTCCAATGGTTCTATCGTGTTTGCGGTGCCGGACTCGGCGTTTGTGGAAACTTTACCGTCCGCGGAACGACTAGCTTTGGCCCAAGCTCACTATCACTCTGATAGTAGTTCTGCGGGCGGTATGGGCTGGGGGCAGGAGGCCACTGCCGGCCCGTGGTTGGAAGTCATCGTGCCTATCACGGATGGGGAGTCGGAAGGACCTGCGTGGGTGCGGTATTGGTTGGATGGAGCCGACGTCGCTCTCGAATTCGCTGAGATCGATCAAAGACTTTGGCGGCAGGCCGGGACATCGGCCGGGGCAGGATCATTGCTCTTGGCGCTAGGACTGGGTTGGGCGTTTGCGAAGTTGCGTCGCCGCACCGCGGATCTGGCGCGGGCCAATCAAGAACTTTTGTTGAATTCCAAAACGGCCGCCATTGGCGCCATCAGTGCCCACTTGATGCACGGTTTGAATAATCCTCTCGCGGGCTTGGAGGGATTCATTTCGGACGAATCTCAGGAACGACGGGGCGATGCGTCCACCGGCGAGGCGTGGGCGGAAGCGGCAGAAACTACGCGCCGGGTGAGACGCTTGGTGCACGAAGTCATGGCCGTCTTGCAAGATGAAGCGGCGGGAGTGGATTACGCCGTCACCGTGAATGAATTACTTGAAACGGCCGCCGCGAACGCGCGGGCCAATCCGGCAGCAGCAGAACTGAATATCGTGGTGACTACGGTAGAGCCTGAAATCAATTTAAGTGGTCGAGTGGCGTCGCTTGCGGGTCTGGTGATCCCCAATCTTTTGGATAACGCGATTGCGGCGACTGCGTCGGGCGGTCGGATCGATTTGAAGGCAAAGGCTGCAACGGCCCAGGCTATTTGCATCCAAATTAGGGATACGGGTGGCGGGTTGCCCGCGGACGTTCAAGCGGCTGCATTTGCCCCTATTACGAGTCGGAAGCCGGGTGGGGCGGGTATTGGGCTCGCGCTAAGTGGAGCCCTGGCAAAACACGCCGGAGGGGAACTCCGGGTGATAAGTTCTGACTCAAGAGGCACCTGCTTCGGGCTCGATCTTCCCCTGCATTCTTCAACCGATAATATTGAAAATCTCCATGCGTCTTAACAAGTTTCTACGTTGGGCGCAGGGCGCTGCTATCGGTTTCCTGTTATCAGTCCCTGGACAAGGTCAGACGGATGGTCAGGCTCTGTGGAGCTTTTCCACGTTATCCACGGCGGCGACCGGCGGAATTGTTTCCTCTCCTGCGGTGGGTGCTGATGGGACGATCTATTTTGGATTGGAGATCGGGGCTAATTCAAATCCGAGTGGCCGTATCCTCGCGATCAATCCGGACGGCTCACCGAAGTGGTCGGTAGACACGACCGATTGGGTGGATGCGACTCCGTTGATCGGTTCCGATGGAACCGTCTACGTCGGTTCTTGGAACGGGATCATGTATGCGCTGGATGGTCAGACGGGTGACATCAAGTGGACGGTTGAAACCGGCGCCTTTATCGTGGCTTCGGCTGCGCAAGGGCCAGATGGCACGATCTACTTCGGAGCCGGTGACTTTTTGTTGCATGCGGTTGATCCGACGACTGGAGCAGAGAAGTGGACCTATCCGGTGGAGGATTGGATTTTTGGCTCACCCGCAGTGGATCCCTCCGGCAATATCTACTTCGGATCTCACGATGATCGGCTCTACGTGGTTGATTCGGACGGTGAATTGGTTTGGTCGGTTCTAACCGGAGGCGATATCGTAAACGGCGCGGCATTGATGGCCGATTCCACGGTGGTGTTTGGTTCGCGGGACAAATACGTCTATGCGATCAATGTCGATGGTTCACTCCGGTGGACCTATGAAACCGGAGATAGTATCGAAGCCGCACCGTCGATCGGCCCGGATGGTTCGGTGATGATCGGCTCGACCGATGGGTTTTTGTATCGACTGAGTGCAGCGGGAGAGCTGATTTGGCGCGTTAATTTGGGCGCGCCGGTTTACTCGACTCCAGCGTGGCGCGAAGACGGTTCGGTGGTGGTGGGCGCGAGTGATTTCAGTCTTCATGCGCTCGATTCGAGTGGCACCGAAATTTGGAAATACGAAATGGGCGATTGGGTCGATGCCTCGCCGGTGGTTACAGGCGACGGGCGGATTTATATCACAAGTTTTGATAAAAAACTGCATGCGCTCAGCAGCACATCGGGCGCAGATTTGGGTGCAGAGTGGGGTGGGTTTCAACGCGGGGAACGGCGTAGCGCTTGGCAAATCCGCGGTGTCGGTTCTCAAGGCGCGGGACGTCTGAAGAATCTTTCGGTGCGAACCCAGGCGCTATCCGGGTCGGCGACTCTGATTGCCGGCATGGTTTTAGGCGGCACCGGTTCGCGCGAGCTGTTGATGCGGGGCGTGGGACCGACTCTGGCTGACTTTGGGGTGAACGGCGCCCTCTCTGATCCACGGGTCACGCTCATTAAGGATGACATCGGAATCGTTGGTTCGAACGATGATTGGGGCGACGCGATCAACGTGAGTGCGATCACTACGGCGGCAACGACAGTCGGCGCGTTTGCGCTGCCAGCGGGAAGTGCGGATGCCGTGATTCTCGATACATTGGGAGCGGGCGCGAGAACGCTACAGGTTACGGGCGCGAGTGGCACTACGGGTGTCGCGTTGGTGGAGCTTTACGATGTGCAAGGTGATGCGGGTGCTGAGTTGATCAACATCTCGGCGCGTAGCCAGGTAGGCACGGGCACGGATGTTTTGATCGCCGGATTCGTGCTTGATGGCCCGACCACGCTTTTGATCCGTGGGGTGGGACCGACTTTAACTGACTACGGAGTGACCGGAGTCTTGGCTGATCCCGTAGTGCAAATATTCCGCGGCACGGAATTGTTGGCTCAAGGCAACGATTCGAGCATCGCCAGTGATGCCACAAATATTTCCGACTGGGCGCAGTCACTCAGTGCGTTTGCGCTACCGTCTGGCAGCAAAGACGCCGTGCTCTTGGTGACGCTACCGGCCGGAGTCTATTCGGCCCTGATCAAAGGCCAAGACGGCGGAATCGGCGTAGCGCTGGCCGAAGTGTATCTGCTGCCGGAGTAGACTAGGATTATGGACGATCTCGGGTAAGGGGAGGGTTGTTAGGTATCCTTGGCAGCAGACTCGAGTTGATCGAGAACGAGAGCCAACGGTATGGCCGTGATGGTTTCGTCCAGTGGAAACTCGTGTTCTCCCGGATGAACCACATAGAGATGATCTAAGGAAAGATCCTGCTGCGCTACCCGCATCGACTTGGTGGTGGTTGGTTGGTCGGAATACTTGAATTCAAATCCAAGTCGTTTCCCCTGATGGAAAATTAGGAGATCCAGTTCTGCGCCGCTATGCGTGGCCCAAAAATATGCATCCCGGTCCCCGGTCAGACTGAGTATCTGCTCGATGCAATAGCCCTCCCAGGATGCCCCCACCTTGGGGTGAGCGTTTAGGTTGATGATATTCGGAATGCCAAGTAGCGCGTGGAGCACACCTGAGTCTCGGATATACACCTTGGGTGCTTTTACTTGGCGTTTTTTAAGGTTCTCAAACCACGGCGCCAACTGTCGCACCACATAGGTGCCACTTAGAATATCGAGATATCTACGCGCTGTGGGCTCGGAGCTTCCGAGGGCTCGAGCTAACTCGGCCACATTGAGGATCTGGCCGTGGAAATGCGCGATCATTGTCCAAAAACGACGGAGAGTCGTGGCCGGAATTTGAATGCCCAATTGAGGGATGTCGCGTTCGAGAAACGTGCGAAAGAAATCCTCGAGCCACTGGCGCGCGACGGGTTCGTTGCGCGCCAGTAACGCTCGAGGGAAACCGCCTCGCCACCACAAACGGGAGGACTCCGGAATTTCAAGTTCACTCAGAGTAAAACCGGTCACATCGATAAAGGAAACTCGACCGGCGAGGCTTTCGCTGCCGCCCTTGATCAACTCTGGTGCTGCGCTACCGAGGATGAGGAAGCGAGCCCGGATCGGGCGGCGATCCGCGAGGACGCGCAGCACCGGGAAGAGATCTGGGCGCCGCTGAATTTCGTCGAGAATGATGAGTCCCTTCAACGCGCGGAGCACGAGTTCGGGATTACTTAACCGGGCGAGATCGGCCGGTGACTCTAAATCGAAAACATGAACGGCCTCGGTTGATTTCTGGGCAAAGCGGCGGGCAAGGGTCGTTTTCCCCACTTGGCGTGGTCCGCTCAAAGCCGCGATCGGATTGTGCGTCAATCGGTCTCGAATGGTTTCCAAATATACTGAACGCGGAATCTCCATAACATTGAAAAACTAAAGTAGTCATTTAGAATTTCAATGATAAATATGTGACCTAAAGACCCTCGGTTGTTGTTTGGTAAGTGTAAACCCTACTTCGCTAAAGCTTCGAAGGGCATCCTTCGCTTCGAGGTGCGACCAATATATTTCATCTTGGTGGGTATCAGTGCTGGCCGTGCCATCCGAAGCTCTTTGAGCGAAGGATGGCGGAGAGAGAGATTGGTGGATCCAGTGCTCCGCACCCGCGTTGCGCGCGTCCCTTCTTCACTTTGCGCTGCGCGCTACGTTCCGTCGAACCCTGGTGGATTCTCATCCCTCCTGCACGCCCTCTCGCAGTGTTTTCGGTAATTAAATCCGAATTCGTAAATCGTAATTCCGAAATCAAAATGGCGGAGAGGGAGGGATTCGAACCCCCGGAACCTTGCGGCTCAGCGGTTTTCAAGACCGCCGCGATAGACCACTCTGCCACCTCTCCATTAACGACTTACGAGATTTTAATACCGTCTTTTCCGTTTCATTGCCAAATATTGACACGAAACGAATTCTTGTGAATCATCGGTGGCTTGAGAAAGCCAATACCGAAAGTTCGAAAGAATAAGGACGGTGGAAAGAACTCTGCGTGGGTTGTGGACGGTCTGAGAGTCGAAGGCAAGCGCGTCCGTAAATTCTTCCCTAGCGAGGCGAAGGCCAATATTTACATGCGAAAGAAGGTGGCCCAAATGGAGAGGGAAGGCACCGCAGGTATGGCAATACCCACTGAGCTGCGCGTAGAGGCCGTTAAATGCGCCGTAATGCTCGAGCCCTATGGCAAGACGCTAACAGATGCTGTTGAGGCTTACGTTGCGCGATTAAAGGCAGTCCAGAAGAGCTGTACCGTTTCGGAGATGGTTGTGGAGATGCTGAAAGGGAAGAAGCAGGACGGAATCAAGGATCGGACGCTAAAGGATCTCCGCTTACGGTTAGGCCGGTTTGAGAAAGAATTTGCAGATCGGTCGATTGCAGAAATTGAAACCGCCGAAATAGACGACTGGTTGCGTTCGCTGGGTCTCGGACCGCAATCGCGTAACAATTACCACAGCGTAGTTAGAACCCTCATGAGCTACGGGATTGATCGAGGTTGCACTGAGCGTAACCCCGCAGCCCGTGCCACTCGGGTAAAGGTTCCCAAGGGGCTTGTTTCACACTTCAAGCCCGACCAGATGCGAGCCTTGCTGAAGCACTCGGATGAATCGTTTAGGCCGTTCCTAGCAATTGCCGGGTTTGCCGGTCTTAGAAGCTCTGAGGTTTTCCGTTTGGATTGGTCAGACGTAAATGTGGAGGAGCGCAAAATCCTAGTCTCGGCGGACACAAAGACCGCAGCCGCTCGATTTGTGACCATTCCCGAAAATCTGGCAGCGTGGCTCCGACCACTAGCCAAAGAATCGGGGGCGGTTGCTAGTGAGAACCAAATCCGCACCTCCAGGACCCACGCCTGGAAGGCCGCAGGAATGGAGAAGTGGGATCAGAACGCGTTACGTCATTCGTATGCAAGTTATCACTACGCTCTGCATGGAGACGCGGGAATCACTGCTAGTCAGTTGGGGCACTCAAACAATAAAATGCTGTTCAGCAACTACCGCGGCGTCGTGTCATCAGAGGCAGCAAAAGAATGGTTTGAGATCGTTCCTGAGTCGAACACGGGAGAATAATTGAAAAAAGTTTCTGCTAAAATGGTGGAGGCATTTCGAGTCCACACTTGGGGTCGATGGGGCGCATGATGAACCGATTTGTCGAGTTTCTTACCAAATCGACTCAAGTTTCTGCCCACTAAATGCACTATTTCCATTTTCTTGTTGCGGGGACCCGGTTCCAGTATTTCACACTGAGTGTGAACGTTGAAACTTATCCTGGTGCGTATATGGATTGAGCTCTCTTCGGAGCTCCCCTGGAACACTACCCTATCATCACACTGGCCTGACCCCGGAGGTGGGACAGATCTAAACTAGAGTTCTGCAGTTATGGTTTTGGGTTGGATCATACTGAGCGCAGGGAGGGCGAAGCCCGACCG